>Ga0049108_10000073_pt1 | contig 55474 bp, 44 predicted proteins | sample WorMetilPIANOSA2_FD_60020 | JGI IMG/M metagenome (GOLD analysis project Ga0049108, IMG submission 60020) | Marine gutless worms symbiont microbial communities from Max Planck institute for Marine Microbiology, Germany - Olavius ilvae PIANOSA.2 | ecosystem: Host-associated > Annelida > Digestive... | reverse complement strand
GCCTAATAATCACTGACCCGAGAGGGCTGACTGTCCGGGAGGTCTTTGACTTTTACAGCTCAGGAAATCCTGAGCCTTTCTTGCTTGCGGCTTTTTGTTCCTATTACCCGCAACTTGCACTTTAGGTAGTTTATTTAAAACAGGTCTGTATTCTCAGAAAAATTCAGATATTGGCAAGATATCCAAAGGCAGGCTGGCGTTTTTCCTATGGCTTTTTATCTGTCAATTTATGATTTGAGACCATAAAACATTCTTTCTATCATTTCAGAGAGCTCCGCACGAGCGGCTACCTTATCTTCAGTGTTGGAAATGGTAAGGGCTGCTTCGACATGAAGCGCATACAAAAGATTGGTGGCATAGTCCACAGAGCCAATATTAATAAAGCCGGAATCTTTCATCTCCTGTAAAAATTCACGAATCACCTTTATAGTATAAGCAGAATCTATCTCTCGCCAACGTTTATAACCAAGCACTCCGATGACAACATCAAGCCTAATGGATTTACTCCGGCCCATGCTGTAATCCAGTTGGGCCTTTTGACCTGCAAGAACTTTCTCGATTGGATCGGAAATATTTTTCATTGCTTCTTGAATATTGTCTCTAACTTGGGCCATTTGCTTTTCATACAAAACGGTGAAAAGGTCCTCCTTGCTTTTAAAATGGTGGTATAGCGCCCCCCTTGTTAACCGTGCGTTTCTAACAATGTCTTCAATCGATGTTTTAGAATACCCCTTAGATGTAAACAATTCCAAGGCTGATTCCAAAAGCGCATTTCTGGTAAGCTCCGCATATTCTTCTTTTCTTGATTTTGGCATCATTTTTTCCTTGACTAACATACTGCCAGTATGTTAGATGATAAACATATGTAAAAAACTACTGCCATTCTAAATAACCACAGTATAAATCGGCCTTGTATTTATTTCAAGTAATTAATTGGAAAGAGGTTGAGAGACAAGCACACTCTCGTTAAACGAACTCGGTTTAGCGAGCGATTGTCCGGGAATATCCGACACCAGAGCATACAGTCTAAAATAGATTGTTACTTAAGTAATACTTGAGAGCGATACATAAAACCCAGACGCATGTTTCAGTTTTATCCTTATTCAACGGAACCAGGGTCGATTGCTCACAAGCGACATTAGAAGTAGTGCCTGGTTTTCGTAGATCTGGTTTGGGTTGAAAACTAATTAAAATTTAAGGGGGTAGCCATGAGGAAATGGATCATTGGAATACTGACCGTGGTGGTGGTTGCAGGCGGCATATTCTGGGCGGCGGCGGACAAGGATATGCGCAGGCTGATTTTAAATCTTCCTACCAATACCGATGTCCTCTTTTGGTCAATTTCGCAGCGCGATGCTGCTTTTAGAGCGATGGACCGGATGCCTGTTCTTGCAAAATCCCGAATCATCTCTACCAACAAAAAAGTCCATCCTTTGCCGACAGGAAAACCACTTGATGTTGGCACAGATGTCGATGGCTATATGAAAGACCAGCGTACAGCCGCATTGGTGATTGTGCAAGACGGCAAAATTCGCCTTGAAAAATACGGTCTTGACTTCGGGCCAGATGGACGTTGGACCAGTTTCTCAGTTGCAAAGTCAATCACTTCGACATTGGTCGGTGCCGCAATTAAGGATGGATATATCAAAAATCTCAGTGATAAGGTATCGGACTATATTCCGGACCTCAGGGGGTCGGTCTATGATAATGTAACGATAAAGCAGCTATTGACCATGACATCGGGCGTAAAATGGAATGAGGATTATGGTGACCCCAAGTCAGACGTCGCATTGTTTAACGCACACAAGGCCGAGCCAGGCGTCGATGCCACAGTGAGTTATATGCGCAATTTAACGCGCGATGTGCCTCCGGGCACAAAATGGGTTTATAAAACTGGCGAGACCAATTTAATCGGAGTACTGGCCAGTTCAGCGACCAATAAGAACTTGTCTGACTATCTGGCGGAGAAGATCTGGCAACCTTTTGGGATGGAACAAGATGCGAGTTGGATATTGGGCACCACAGGCCATGAGATCGGTGGTTGCTGCATGCAGGCGTCAACCCGCGACTTTGCTCGCTTTGGCCTATTTATGCTGGGCGAAGGTTTCGCAGATGGCAAGTCGGTATTGCCCGACGGTTGGGTTGCGGAAGCAACCATGAAGCATGCTGATACAGATAAACCCGACTACGGCTACGGCTATCAATGGTGGACTTTGAATGATGGCGCCTATTCAGCGCGAGGTATTTTTGGGCAGGGCATCTTCATTGATACCAAACGAAAACTGGTTATCGCCTCGAACAGCAACTGGCCGCAGGCCACTGATAAACAGGGCGGTGATCAGGGTAAGAAGCGTTTAGCCTTTTACAGGCAAGTGCAACAGGCGATTGATAGAGAGGCAAAACTATAGAATAGATGCAGCGGGTCGTTGAGGAATGCAAAACAGCAGGGCATTAGAGTCCTTGAAAACGGTATGAATTGTCTGGTAACAGTTTTCCTTAACCATATATTTCTTCTCTATAGTTTATTTAAATCTCCTGAAAATTTATTAGGCGCTATTTGTTGAAGGTTGAACAATCTCCTACTGGTAGAAATAACCCTTAAAGGGCGGAGGCCAAGATGAAAAAGACCGCATTTATTACAGGTGCTTCAGCTGGTATCGGAAAAGCCTTTGCTGAGGTCTTTGCGCAGAATGGTTTCAACCTGGTGCTGACTGCTCGCCGGGAAGACCGATTGCGAGAATTGCAAAAAGCCATTCAAGATAAATTTGATGTAAAAGTCTATCCATTACCGGCTGATCTCCATAATGTCGAAGCTCCCCATGAACTTTTTGATTCGATCCAATCAAAAGGGCTTCAAATAGACGCGCTAGTAAATAATGCAGGTTATTGTTTACCCGGTTCTTTTCACAACACTGCCTGGAAAGACCAAGCAGAATTTATCCAGGTGCTAATTACATCCGTAGCTCAGTTTTGCCATCTTTTTCTGCCCGGAATGATAAAAAGTGGGTACGGTAGAATTATTAACGTTTCGTCGCTGAGTGGAATTCTTCCCGGTTCAGCAGGTTTTACATTATATAGCGGGGCAAAATCATTTGTTAATCAACTATCGCAAACACTTTTCCTTGAAACTGAAGGAACAGGAGTCAATGTTACCGCAATATGCCCGGGGTACACATACACGGAATTCCATGATGTTAACGGAATGCGGGAATCGGTTAACAGATTACCATCCTATATGTGGATGGATGCTGCTACAGTTGCGAATCAGGGTTTTGAAGCGGTCATGAAAGGCGTGCCACTTTATGTAAACGGGGCAACAAATCGTTTTTTTGCACTCCTACCGAAACTACTTCCAAATAAGCGTGTATTGAGAATGGTAGACAAAAGCAAAGCCGATGTTGGACAACTTTAAAAAGTAAGTACCCGGGAAAAGGTTTATGTCCTCACTTGGCTCCTATCAAAAGTGAAAATTTATGACATTTCTGCTTGCGAAATATGCTTGCGGATCTATTGAAAATGAATTACAAATCATTCTAAATACGTTAAACAATATGCTATTTTCTCTGGTATTTAAGATAATTATATGAAATAATAGATGCTTTCGGAGCAGGCCACTCTAATGCGACATTCATAATATCTCTATATTCTCAGAAAATTTCAGATATTGGCCAGATACCCCAAAATCCCAAAATCATTCCTCGGCCGAAATTACACAGTGTCAGCCAACGATTATTGGCAAAAGTCCACGGATCAGATAGCCCTATGCATATAGGTGGTTTTAATAGATTTGTGATATTGACAAGATATCTTCACAGGCAGCAGATTCTAATTGTCATTCTTGGTTAAATTTTGAAAAATTGACATGGGAATCATTATTGTAATATAAATCACCAATTCCAGCCTAAAAATTCCTCATCATAGCTCTACCTTTAGAAACGGGGGGCATAAAATGAAGTGCCCAGAGTGCCAACTCAGTATCCCTGAAGACTCGAATTTTTGTAATGCTTGTGGTTGTCATTTAGAAGAAGCTTCAGATACCTCAGAGATCTATCCATCAGCTGCCGGCGAGCGCAAACATGTAACAATAATGTTTTCTGATTTGTCCGGATACACAGCCATGGCCGAAAGGCTCGATCCTGAGGACGTCAAAGAAATCATGGGCCTTATTTTCGGTAAAATTACTGAGATTATCCAAAGCTATGACGGATTTATTGAAAAGTTTATTGGTGATGCAGTGATGGCGGTTTTCGGTGTACCCAAAGCCCATGAGGATGATCCGGTCCGGGCCATCCGATCGGCCATCGAAATACACGCTGCGATCGAGGGATTCAGTCCCCGGATAGAAGGAAAAATCGGCCGATCTTTGAGCTTGCACACCGGTATCAATACGGGCCTTGTGGTCACAGGAGAAGTGGATGTTGAAAAAGGGGTTCACGGGCTTACCGGGGATTCCATTAATCTGGCTTCGCGATTGGAAGGAATTGCCGGTGCCGGTGAAATCATCGTGGGGCCAGACACCTATCAGCAGGCGATACGGTACTTTGAATTTGAAACTCTGGAGCCAACCCAAGTAAAAGGCAAGACTGAACCAGTTGCAGTCTACAAATTGGTTTCCGTAATGGATCAGCAGGACTCCAGCGGCCGTCTACATGGCGTCCAGGCCAAGCTTATCGGCCGGGATGCAGAAATGAACATCCTTATGGAAGCCGTAGAGAACCTCAAGCAGAGGAAAGGCTCCATCATCTCCGTTAGCGGTCATGCAGGCACCGGTAAAAGCCGGTTGATACAGGAGTTCAGGGCAAGACTGGCACCGAACGAGGTACAGTGGCGTGAAGGCCACGCCTATGCCTATACCCAAAGCATGGCCTATTATCCCCTGACCAATCTTTTGACCCACGCCTTTCAAATCAGGGAAGAGGATAGGCCGGATCAAATCAGAGCAAAGATAGAGGCCGGTGTGGATGATCTGCTCTGGGATAAACCAGAGGCCAAAAAGTACCTGGGCAGCCTGTTTTCCCTCCATTATGCCGAGATCGAGGAGGTCAGCCCTGAATTCTGGCGCGGTCAACTGCACAGATCGGTACAGGATATCCTAGAAGCTGTGGCCGGCCGGGGTCCCACGGTGATGCTTTTTGAGGACCTGCATTGGGCGGACGCGTCTTTCATCGAACTATTGCATCTACTACTGCAAAACACTCACCGTCCGATCCTGTTTGTGTGTGTCTACCGGCCGTCGTTTACCCTCTTTCCCGGTGGTGAGCCGGACTCACTGGCCTGGCCCCACTACAAGATCCTGCTTAAAGAGCTGTCCTGGGATGAAACCGGGGCCATGCTACTATCCCTGCTAAATGCCACCCACTTGCCTGACGAACTGCGCTATTTCATCAAACAAAAAGCGGAGGGCAATCCGTTTTACCTGGAAGAAGTAATCAATACCCTCATTGAGACCGGGACCCTGATCGCCGACAACGGCGGCTGGAAGTTGGCCCAATCTCTGGAACAGGTGGACATTCCCACTACCGTCCAGGGTGTGCTTGCCTCTCGCTTGGATCGTCTCGAAAAGCAGGCAAAGCGCATACTGCAAGAAGCCTCGGTGATCGGGCGGGCCTTTTTTTACAAGGTACTCACCCGCATAACGAACCTGACTGCTCCTGTTGATCAATATCTATCCGGCTTGGAAAGCCTGGATCTCATTCGGACCCGCAAGATGGAGCCGGACCTGGAGTATGTATTCAAACATGCCCTTACCCAGGAGGTGGTCTATAACGGGCTGCTGATAAAAGAACGGCAAGCCATTCATGAACGCATTGGGACTGCCATTGAACAGATTTTCGCCGACCGCCTGCCTGAGTTTTATGAGACGCTCGCCTTTCATTACAAGAGGGGGCAATCGGTTCATAAATCGGTCGATTATCTGGTGAAGTCAGGTGTGAAAAATTTAAATCGCTATGCCCTGGAAGAGGCGCATCAATATTTTCAGGAATCTTTCGAACTGCTTGTTCAAAAACCGGACAGGTCAAGGGAAGAGGATAGACTCCTCATCGATACGCTGATTAAATGGGCCTACGTGTTTTACTACTATGGAAAATATCGAGATCTGGTCGACCTATTAAAGGCCAATATCACCATTGCCGAGGCGCTGGATGGTAAAGAACAACTGGGTATGTACTATGCGTGGCTGGGCTATATGTTGACAGGATCAGAGGAGTATAAGGATGCTGACCGATATCTGCTAAAAGCCCTTGAACTTGGTGAAGAGACCGGGAGCCTTGAAGTCAAAGGCTATGCCCTTACCTGGCTTACATGGAACTGCACTGAGCAGGGGCGTATCGAGGAAGCGATAACCTATGGAAAAGCGGCCCAAAAGATCGCTTCTTCTCTCGCCGTGGATCGTTACCTCTATTTCAAATCCTTGGCCGGGATTGGCCATGCAAACTATTATGCCGGAAAATCTGTGGAAAATATCGATATAGGCGGAAAGCTTCTGGATTACGGTGATAAGCATTCAGACATCCGATGCATGAGCTTGGGATATGTTACTGCCGGTCACGGGTATGCGACCTCCGGTGATTTTCCAATGGCTATTGAACAGTATCAAAAGGCCGTGTCGGTATCAGTGGATCCCATGTATTCTCATTATGCAATGTTGTTTCTTGGTATTGCCTATGCGCAGAAAGGTCAGTTTAATAAAGCACAACCTGTACTTGATGATGTCGTGACATATTGCCGGGATGGCCAATTCCAGACGCTGAGATCACCTGCTGCTATATTTTTGGGAGCTGCTAAAGTAGCCAATGGGGATATGTCAGATGGTTTTAAAAACATGGAGAATATAAGGAACCGCTGGGTTGAGAAGGAACGGGGAGCACTTCATTACCTATTCGATTTTCTTGCAGGTACGATTTATCTGCAAATGGCAATCAGGGCAGAGCCGGTAAGATTTCAAACCATTATCAATAACATCGGGTTCATCATCAAGAACGTTCCTTTTGCGACAAAAAAGGCGGAGTTTCATTTGAAAAGGGCAACCCAGGCGGCCGACGAGAACGGGATTGATGGGTTTGCAGGCCAAGCCTACCTCAGTCTGGGACTACTGTACCGGTCAAAAAAAAGGAATGTCATGGCCAAGGACTTCTTTGGAAAGGCTATGGCGATCTTCGAGAAGATCGAAGCAAAGGAATTTCTGAAACAATCAAAGGAGGCGTTAGACTCATTAGAATTATAAAATCTATCGCCACCAAATACTGAATAAGTTTGAATCCATCTGGGTGTGATTTAGATATGCAACTTTGACAACTTTGTCGTCAAACGATCGGAATGTATCTGGCATAATTACTAACATATATAGAGAATAAAAAGCATAGTGATATCTTTAAATTTTACGCTTGCCGATCTTGCTTGCGGTTTGTTATGAAAATGGTTCTAGCGCAAGCTTGTCTAATCAAAATGTATCATGTAATAACAGTATATTAGCGCCTTTGAGAACAGCACAAACTGCTTTGGGAGCAGGATGTCGGGGGTTCAGAGCCCTTCGCCTCGACCAACAATTTCAGCAAATAGGAAAGGCTCAGGAAATCCTGAGCCTTTCTTGTTTCAATCGACGACAGAATTTTGAGGACCGCGGCTAGGCTTGCTCTTTTTCAATCTCACGCTTTAATATTTTTATCTTGCTGTCAATCCCGGTAAGAAAGTCTTTTCGTGTTTTTAAAAGAAGTTTTCCCCCCAGTTGTTTTTGGGCTTCTATGAGAAGCTGTCTACCTTTCTCATGCTCGGCTTTCCGGAAATGTTCACGTGCGGTGCTGATAAGTGCGTAAACAGTTTGAACTTTTTCTTCCTTAATTTGAAGGATCAAGCTTTCCAGTTCAGCCGCTGATTCGATGATGACTTGACGGGTGTAATTTAGCTCCTCCTGCAATTCCTCTAAAAGTTCGAGAGCTCCATCGGTTTTATCTTTGGGATAGATTTTCTTCTTCTTGCCGAAACGTAGCGCCTTTTTAACCGTCTTGCGAGCCGCTTTAACCCTCTTTTTTATTGATTTCCCCTTTTCAAAATACAGGATGATATCTTCAAGGAGAAATTCATGAATTTTAATCAATCCGGATGCAAGACCCTGTTTTTTGTATCGAAAAAACCATAGCATATTTAAGCTCCTTACTTTCCGTCAAAAGGTGTCACAGCGTTAGGCTTGCCTATCACTGGCCTCTATGCGTGGATTAGAAATAGAGAGACAGAATTCTATTATTCGTTTCCATATAGTTCTCTAACTACCCTACGCGCAGCGTTTTCTACTGCAGTAGACATACCCCAGGATGAGGCCTCCTGGTTTAGAGTCGAATAAACATTGCCGCTATTGTAGTCGTAGCAATAGATATCCAATCGAAATACTCCGTTCCTGAACACCGCACTCACCAGGATGGCAATCTCAGCATCTATTTGGGACCCGAAGGTTTTAACCTTATCCCAATCGGGTTCACTTGCCGCAAAGAATGATTTTTTCTTCCACACTTGAGGCAACTCATCACCTGGGAACAGGGTCACATCATCCGGTGAGCCCTTTAATTTCTTGTATGTGTAGGCCAGTGTTAGATTTTGATCGTTTGCGGCCAATTCATTGATGCCTTTGATAGACCCCAGTTCTACAGTAGAACCCTGACTCCCATACGTAGATTGATACTTAATTGGAAACAGGGCCAACCTATACTTGCTCTTTCTTTCCTTTAAACGAACCCCACTGCTTTGCTCAATAAGGGTAGGTGAAACTGCCGCATAGGTAAGACTTTTTTTCGCGGCCTTTGAACCGCTAACTGTTTTTGGCTCCACAGGTTTCGGTTTTACCGGTTTTGGTGTCACGGCGGCAGCCATCTTTTTTGCGCTCTTTTTCCGCTTTATTTGCTGCATTTTCAAGCGCGCATGGATCTCAAACCGGCTGTTTGGGTACGCTTCCAGAAACATCTCATAATCTTCAACAGCCGGGGATGTTTTTACGATGTTCCACAACTCTTCTTCATCGTTCAGATTCCGGGGAGCGGCTTGTGGCGCGGCAGTCGCTGGTATTGCCGCCCCAGGTTTAGAGCCAATCTGTGGCTTTGAAACCTTTTGTTGCAGAACCAAAGCAGCGTTATAGAGGACAAACTGTCCGTCCTGACCCATTGGCGTTTTCAGGCGGCCTACGTTGGGCCGCTGATCTCCGATTTCAGTAACCGGTTTCCATACTTTAGTATGAAATAGGTTTTCCAGATCGACCACTTCCCGTTCATTTGTCCTGAGCGCATCGATCAAATAATAGGCAAACAGGCTATGCCCTTCGGCACCACCGTCGGCTACCGGCTCCACGCCGCCGGATGAGATTACCTGGCGGGAGCGCAAGGCGGCTTTTTGGACCAGTTTTTCCTGATATCTCTTGTCATCCAGTGACATGAGGGACGGTCCGCCCCGCAGCATAGATCCACTGTAACAGGAGTCCGCAATGACCACTATGTTCTTGGCCTGTACTTTTTCGGAACTTAGAACTGCTTTTAAATAAGAGTTTGCTACCCAGGTACTCGGGTTTTTCAGGGCGCCTTCGACCGGTACCCAGTAGCCGTCACCGGTAAGGTCATCGAGCTGGCCGTGCCCGGCATAATAGATGAACAGGTTGTCGACGGACTTCATCGCTGTCGCCAGGTACCGTATATCTCTCTCAATTTGAAATCGGGTGGCGGCACCATCTGTTCTAAGGATGACATTCTTCTTGGGAAAACCGTAACGCGTTATCAGCGTGTCCCTAATCACGGTGGCATCTTTGACTGCCGTTCTAAGCCGGGGCCACTTGTTATAAGCGTTTATGCCTATAATAAGGGCGTGATAGTTTCCCCAGGTACTTGAATCGGGTACAACCGACAGCCCTCGTTGAGCGTTTAGTGCAAAGACAGAAGGCGTCAAAGTAAAAGAAATGGCGACTATCAGGCAAAAGAAACGTTGTTTCATGTTTAGCCTCCGGTCTTTTGATCGTAAGCTTGATTGCAGGTAGATCTAAGATAAATTGCGAATAAGTTTACTATAGAAGGCAAGTTAGGATCCATTTCCCCAGACACAAGCGGTTTGAGATTCAAGCTGGTGTCATGTTTCTGCGAACCCATAGGTCAACTTTAGCAAAATTTTGTTATATATTCAAATTGTCGCATTTAAACCGTTTGTGATATGAGTTAAAGATACCAAAAAGAAAAGCTCTCTTACTACCTAACGAAGAGGGACATGCAAATTGTGACCAAATTCGATTATAAAGCTATCTACAGAACGAGACTAAGTGACATCCGGACTGAAAAAGAAATAGATGAAAAAGCGTGCTAAATTACCTGTTGGCACCCTTTTATATTACACCTAACATACCAATATAATTGTTAAAATATCGGCTTCAACCCCTTTCGCCCCGATCAATAATTTGAACAAACGAGTACGGCTCAGGATATCCTGGGCCTCGCTTGCCTTCGGGGCAAGCCCATGTGTATTTTCCTTGCCGCCTGCCACTCAAAAAGAGAGACGCAATATCCAAGAAAAACGGCACAGCTAAAATCACCTGACGCTTGTAGTAGCCACGGGAATGATGTCTTTCGTCAAATTTTCTGCCTAAAAGGTGCTGAAAGCTATCTCACCTTTCCTTGGTAATATGTCTCCACAAAAAACGGGAACCTGCATATGCCCGCCTGATGAAACCCCATAAGGACATGATCGTAAGTCGGAAGTTGAATTTATTTTTGATCTACAACCACTTAGAGTGAGTTTCTATATTGACATGATAGCGAAATTTGTTACACTTAAAAAAATTATTACCCCCCCCCAAAAAACAATAAGTGCCTTAACAAACAAGATTAACACAAACACCAAACCATTGGTACTTTGCTATACGGCTAAAAGGCAGGCCCTTGAAATCTTTTTTTTACAAAGGTTTTAACGGTAGGTGAGTACGGGGCTTGCAGGTTAACGAAATGAATACCCAGATAAGCCTGAACAGAACGCAAAAATCACAACGCATTAGACATCTGGCTAAATTATTTATCACAAACTATGCTTTGGAAACGAATTGGCTAAGTTTCAGACGTGGCGGGTTGCTTCCCCAGGAAGTATTTAGATAGTAGTGTTGCTGTTAACCAAATTCAGAGAGGTAGATATCATGAAAAAATGCAAAGTACTAGTTTTTTTGTTAACCCTCGTTTTTACGGCCGGCATTTTTTTGCTTAACGCACCTGCAGAAGCTGCAAGCTGGCGGGAGCTTATTGAGGCAGAAAAGCAAAGATGCCGAGATGATAATGCAAGCGCTATAGATAGATGTGTCAATAGTGGTAAAAATCGATTTCGCTGCCAACTTGAATGGCATACTGATCTCGATGAATGCATGAACCCAGGCTTGCTCAGAAGGAAAGCCAAGATAGCAAAACTTGCGGAGAAAAAGCAAAAGGCAATTGATAAAGCCAACGAATGGTATGAAAAAGCCCAAGATAAATGCAAAGATAAAGGAAACGCGCGCGCTGAGAGGTGCAGGGGAGACGATGAGGCGGAATGCTTGGCGGATGTCAGGAAAAAGAGCAACAGGTGTTATGATAAAGCGGATAAAAAACATACAAAGAAGTTAGCGAAAGCAGAGGCAATGTAAATAATCTGACTTTTCTTTGATAAAAGCCCACCTTTGGGTGGGATTCTATTTAGTCCTAAGATAGTTTCGCGGTAAAGTTGTTTACCTAAAAGGTGCCGCTTCTTTAAGTTCCCTTTTACTGATTAATGACATGCGGGTTTTCGAAAAATGGAATACAAATGTGGATAAATTGAATTCGAAAATCATAAATGATCAACCCCTGGAAAAATAGTTCAAAATAAAGAAGCCTCTGAAACAGGATGTCGGATAGTCAAATCCCTGTGCTGCGACCAACAATTTAAGCAAAACAGAAGGGCTTGGGGCTTTCCAAGCCTTTCTTGCTTTTGGAAAAAAATTTTCGAAAAATCAGATTTCGATCTTATTCTATTTGCATGGGATCTTTGACCGGGGTGTCTTTAAAGCCAAAGCCCAGGTAATCCTAAGTCTAAATTAGGATTTGAACCACCGCGGTACTACCATGACTACTAACAATCTACTGGATGGAAAAATCGTGCTTAACGTGGATGACGAGGACGATATTTTGGATGCCCTTGAGGACCTTTTGCCCATGTGCGAAACCGTTCGGGCCGGTGATTACTATACCGCCATGGAATTGCTGGCTTCGCGCCGTTTCGATCTGGCCATTCTGGATATCATGGGGGTCTCCGGTTATGAGCTGCTCGAGAATCTGCGTTCGTAAAAAAATCCTTGCGGTCATGCTGACGGCTTAAGCCGTCACACCGACCGACGTACGCAAATCGTTCGACAAGGGCGCTGCCTTCTGCATCTCCAAAGAAGAAATGGCCGATATCGAGGTATTCCTCAACGATGTGCTGGACGCCAAGCAAAAGTGTCGGAGCACCTGGCGTGCCTGGTACAGCCGGCTGTCGCGTTTCAGCGAGGCGGCCTTTGGAAAAGACTGGATGAAACACAAAGAAGACCTGACAAAGAAATACACCTTCCACATATGACGGCCGGTTGCAGCTGCCAGTATCAGGGACCCGTTATCCCCTTTCCATACGCCCCGATCCATACTTTCAAACGAGTGACAGTAGCCAGCAGTGCCAGGACATCCCGTCCTGGGGTTGCATGAAAATGCTTGACAGAAATTGATTCTGGCCATATATTTAAGTTATTGCTTAAATACTAAATTATAAGCGGATGACATGCAGACGGAGCCAGCCGAGATATTTAAAGTATTGAGCGTGGAAACGCGCGTGAGAATTATTGAGCTGTTGAAAGGACGGGGCCCGCTGGGCGCCAAGGATATTGCCGCGACGATCGGCATTACCACTGCGGCGGTATCGCAACATCTCAAGATATTGAAACAGGCCGGCTTGGTCCGCAGCGAACGCAAAGGCTACTGGATTCCCTATTCAATCGACGAAAAAGCAATGGAAAATTGCCGGCAGCTTCTGACCGAAGTTTGCACATGCGGGTGCCAGGGCAGCGGGAATTTCTCAAATTGTGAGCCGACAAGATCGGACCGGGAGGCCTTGCAGAAGTACGCCGCAGAACTGGAAAATGAGCTCAAAACTGTCCAGCAAAGATTGGAAGAGTTGGAACCGTCAAAGTAGCGGCAAATTTTTTTGTCAATATATTTAAGTTATTGCTTAAACACTTAACCGGAAAGGAGGTGATCCCATGGCGGACAAGAAGAAAGGCTGCGGTTGCGGCTGTATCGGGCTGGCACCACCGGTCAAAAAGAAGCCTGACAAAGAAAAGAAAGCTGCCCGGAAGTCGAAATAATTGAGAGAGGGTTTCGAATCGCTCGCGGGGCCGGGGGAATTCGGCCGGCCATCCTCGGCCCCTGATTCGAGGTTGGATTTCACTTTCATCGCGCTAACCAATTAGATACAAAACAGGTGGTTGCATTCGCTGCCACCTGTTGTAGTATGGGATGCACGGGTTCGGGTCATCAATTTCACACATGCGACCGCTTTGCTGGACAGAACATCAACTATCCATCAATTCCAATCACATATAACTCAAATCGCTTTTGTTATGATGACGGCGTTAAAAAAATCAGTACATATCATTCACATGGGACTTGTCCTGCTGCTGGCTTCAGGCATAGTTGTGTCTGCGGACACAGAAAATCTTTCCCGCATGGACCGGGTCCTCAAGCAGCTTGAAGTCCTGGAAAATGAGCCCGGTAATCTGAGGCCGGAACAGCGCCGGGCCATCCAGAATATCAGGGCCATTATCGGACGCTACCCTGAAAAAATCGCCGCACCGCCGCCGCATTTAGTCGAACCGTGTAAACGGGAAATGATTAACAACGAAGATGGTACCTTCACGTTTGTCATCGAAACGGAGAAAGAGTTGCAGGCCTGGCTGTTGCCGGTGAATTCCAATGAATTCAACCAGGGGATGAACTGGCACGATGCCAGAGAAAGGGTAAAGACATACAATTTAAACGGCATTCGCGGCTGGAAGCTCCCGCCGGTGGAAGTGTTATACGGGATTCATAAGGTCAGCAGTGACTGCCCCGGCAAATTTGTAAAGGTCACCGGCGCGCCTATTATTCACGGCCAGTTCTATCATTTCGCTTACTGGACTTCCAGCGAATACTCTTTTGTTGATGCCTCCGAAAAATACCATGCCGATGCAGTATCTCTCTACAGCGGCAACGTCATCCATGAAAGAAAAGAGAACATCGGTATTCTCTGGCCCGCCAAACTATTAAAAAGAGAGTCGTTGGCCGACATCAAACAGAAAGAACTCTTGTTGGATTAGACACCAAACTACATTTTTTAAGCAATTCACTTGCGTGCCAGCCAAAACACCACACACCACCTTGCCAAACCCTAACCACATTGTATCATTGAAATTTATATTTGCAAATTGAATAATGTACTATCAAAAATTTGGTGTTTTCCTGTAAATCGTATATAATGCCCGCATGGCTTTGGTTATCGGGCGCCATATTCCGCGCAAAATCTAATTCTTTCCACAACGTACTGATTTCGACCTGCTCATCGGTGCACCTGTGCCCGTGCCTTAGATGACATCCACACCGCCTGTCCGAAGGAGCGCATCCATGTTGATGAAAAAGTACCTGGGGCAGATCATGCAAGACATCGGATTCATCACTCGTCCCCAACTCGAAGAGGCCCTCCAGAAACAAAAAGAGATCATGGATGAAAAGATCATGCGGGAACGGCTGCAGAGGGTGAAGCTGGTCACGGCCGCTCGTCATATGAAGGACCAGGAAATGGCCCCTTTACTGGGCCAGATCCTGCTCGACATGGGCCTTGTGAGCGCAGAACAACTCGAACGCGGTCTGCAGGAACAGGAAAAATCCATAGAGACCTACTTTTCAATGGAAAACCGTAAACTGGGCGTTACCATTGAAATTGGTTCCATTGTCAATTCGACGCTCAACCTGGCGGAAGTTCTCTACCTGATCATGATCCACGCCAATCGGGTGACCAACTCGGCAGCCAGCACGTTGATGCTGCTGGACGACGAAACCGGTGACTTGGTCTTCAGTGTGCCGACCGGACCCAGGGAGGATAAACTGGTCGACATCCGGATCCCCAGGGGTGAAGGCATCGCCGGCTGGGTTGCGGAAAACGAACAACCGGTGCTCGTGGCTGATGTAGGTGCAGATACCCGTTTCTACGCTGGAATCGATGAAAAGGTAGATTTCGAAACCCGGTCCATTCTCTGTGTCCCCCTGAAAGCCAAAACCAAACTGATCGGAGTTCTGGAAGCAATTAACAAGCAAAACGGCGACAATTTCACCAAGGAAGATGAATTGCTCTTGAGCATGTTCGGCTACCAGGCCGCGGTTGCCATCGAGAACGCCCGTCTTTACAGCGAGCTGCGGGAGGAACTGACCAGCAGCCGAAGCAACATAGAGGCGTTGCGCGAGAGTGAAACCAAATATCGACACCTGGTGGAAAAACTGGATGACATCATCTGGACCGCAGATCTGGAATTGCGCACCACCTATGTCAGCCAGTCCATCGAAAAGAACCTGGGTTTCACCCCCGCCGAACGCGTGTCCCAAACACTAGAACATCAGCTTACGCCCGAATCCTATGGCTACATTGTCAGCCTTTTATCCGGAGAAATGGAGCGGGACAACGAGCCCGGCGTCAACCCCAATCGGCGTCTGCGCGTGGAAACGGAATTCGTCCACAAGAACGGCAGCGCTCTCTGGTTCGAAAATATCGTGACCGGGATCCGCGATGATTCCGGCCAATTGACCGGGGTTCACGGTGTATCGCGCAATATCACCGAGCGCAAGCAGGCGGCGGCAGCCCTCCGGGAAAGCGAGGAACGGTATCGGTCCCTGGTGGAAAACACCATGGACGGGTATTTTATCTGTGCCATACCCTCCGGCCGCCTGCTCTTTTTGAATCAGCGGGCGTGCAGCTTTCTGGAGCGTCCCTTGACCGAGGCCCTGGAACTGACCCTCTGGGATGTCATCGCGCCCGAGGAGCATCCGCGCATCAAGACCTGCATCCAGGCCAGGCTGGACGGCACATCCTTTTACCCTAAACTGGAAACCTACACGGCAGTCAGGGCCGACGGCAGCCAATTTAGAATCGAGATCTCCACCTCGGTGGTTTCCCACGGGGACGGTCCGGCGCTGCAGGGGCTTATCCGGGATGTCACGGAAAAAGAACGCTTCGAAAGCCAGTTCCAACAGGCCCAGAAAATGGAAGCTATCGGCACCCTGGCCGGGGGTATCGCCCACGATTTCAACAACTTGTTGATGGGCATCCAGGGCCGGGCATCTCTGCTGATGTCCGGTATCGATGCAAGCCACCCGCAATACGTCCATCTGGCCGGCATAGAACAATACGTACAAAGCGCCGCCGATCTGACCAAGCAGCTCCTGGGCTTTGCCCGGGGCGGCAAATATGAAGTCTTGCCCACGGACCTGAATATTATTGTCGACGAAACCGCCACCATGTTCGGCCGGACGCGCAAGGAAATCCGGATTGAGAAACACCTAACCGACGACTTGTGGGCCGTGGAAGTCGATCGTAAACAGGTGGAGCAGATCCTGCTGAACCTGTTCGTGAACGCCTGGCAGGCCATGCCTTCCGGCGGCACCCTTACCCTGGAGACCGCAAATCTTGAAATCGGCACGGATACCAACTTGCCGTTCAAGTTCACCCCGGGCCGTTACGTGCGGGCCGCAATTACGGACACCGGCTGCGGGATGGATGACGAAACCCGCCTGAGAATCTTTGAACCGTTTTTTTCCACCAGGGAACGAGAACGCGGCACCGGACTGGGGCTGGCGTCCTGCTACGGGATTATCAAAAACCACAACGGCTTTATCGACGTCGAGAGCGAGGTCGGCCGGGGGTCCACTTTCAATATTTATTTCCCGGCATCGGACAAACAGATTGCAGCTGAGCAGCAGGATACCAGTCCGGCCATTACGGGCAAAGGCACCGTTTTGATGGTGGATGATGAAAAGATGATTCTGGATGTGTGTGCCCCCATGCTTGCCTCACTGGGATACAGCGCACTGATTGCCTCCTCCGGAGAGGAAGCGATCCAGATCTTCCGTGGAAAAAGGGACGTTATCGATCTGGTCGTCCTGGACATGATCATGCCGGACACCGGCGGCGGAGAGGTGTTCGATCAGATGAAAGCCATCGACCCTGAGGTGCGGGTCCTGCTGTCCAGCGGCTACAGCATCGACGGGCAGGCTACCGAGATCATCTCGCGTGGATGCGCCGGATTCATCCAAAAACCGTTCAACACCAAACAGCTTTCCGAAAAATTGGCCGAGATACTGGGCTGATCTGCGCAGGCAGGCAACATCCGCCCTTTCCGGCTTTGGTTTTGTGTGCTAAAATCCCCCGCCAGGACTACACCCAGTGTTGTCCTTAGCTTCTCAAATTCAGAAAGTTGCGCTATTGGCAGATAGACCCCAAAACACTTTAACCGGATATCTCTTCGCGATCGGCGCGACCGCGCTCTGGTCCGGTAACTTCCTAATAGCCCGGGGGCTGAATGACAGCATCCCACCCATCAGCCTGGCCTTCTGGAGGTGGGTTGTCGCCGTCATCGTGTTTTTGCCATTTGCGTGGAAGCCGCTTATGGCCGATCGGGCAATTCTGAAAATGCACCTGCCCTACCTGGCGGTTACCGCCCTTTTGGGCATCACCTTCTTCAACACCTTGATCTACTTCGCCGGGCAGACCACGACGGTGATCAACCTGTCGCTGATTGCAATAACCTTCCCCATCTTCATCGTTCTCCTGGCGCGATTTCTATTTCGCGAACTGCTCACCCTGAATAAGCTCATCGGCATCTCCCTGGTGGTGACCGGTGTCATCTTCCTCGTCACCGACGGTGATATGAGTAAGCTGCTGAATATATCATTTGCAATCGGAGATATCTGGATGCTATGCGCGGCCATTGTCTTTGCGGTGTACAGCATTTTGCTGAAAAGCAAACCTGCACGGCTCAGCATAGGGGCCTTGCAATTGAGCACGTTTATCCTGGGACTTGCTTTCCTGTTTCCCTTTTTTATCTGGGAATGGATGGTTTCGGCACCGGTGGTCTATGATACTAAAATTGTAGGCTCGATTTTTTATGTAGGGGTGTTTGCTTCGCTCGCAGCCTTCGTATTATGGAACAAGGCCATCGCAGTAGTCGGTCCGGCGAAGGCCGCCATGATCTATTATTCCCTGCCGTTGTTCAGTGGATTTCTGGCCTACCTTTTTTTAGGAGAAGAGATTCGCAGTCTACATATGGTTTGCCTGGGGCTGATCATCTCCGGCATATTCATTTCTAATCGGGATAATCCGCAAAACAATCAAATAGATTGATGAAACGGCGTATGGAAAAGTAAAAAGCGGCCCAGGATTTCCTGGACCGCTTTCAATATTCTGGCTATATGCCGGGTTCGCGACGGACGCTACTGCCGATCAGGGCTCCCAGAGATTGGAAAAGCTGCCCCGATAAGCAACCATATCTTCAGTTAGTTCGATTTGCTTTAATAGTTTTCTGGCGTGCTTGGGATTGGGAATATTACCGATACTGGCTTCCCGGCGAGAAATATTCTTAAGATGTCTTTCGACAGTAAGACGGGCCCTTTGCATACGGCTATTGGCGCCCATAAGCGACCCTTGTCATTTTTCTTTTTCATTATAAAGCTTGTCCAGTTCCTTGCAGTGCTTTCTTAGTTCCGCGGCCTGGTTGCGAAATACTCTCTTGGCTCCGCGCATCACCTTCAGGACCTCATCATTATATCGTTTGTCAATTACAAATGTCCGTGGGGCAAAAGCGATATTTTGGGTAGGATCAACCTCACTTAATTGGTTTTCCCCTGCCTCGCTGAACACGTCTGTTCTAAAGGCCTTCACCGCTTTCCGATATTTCTTGGTCTTCTTTTTATTGTCCGCCTTCATATCGGCTTCCAATTCTTTTAGGCCCCTGTTAAGTTTCCCCCACTCGGCGCTAATTTTCTCTAATTTGGTCTCCCGTAGCCGGCTATATTTTTTAAATAAGATCAAAGAATCGTACCATTTCTTGGTTGCTTCGGTGGCTTCTTCAACCAAATTTTTTAGTTCAGCATCACCAAGATCCTTTTTAGACAATTTGACCCAGCTAGTGATTACTTTTTCAGCTGGACCTGCGTGGGCCGGAAAAACCGAAGCCATTAAAAATAGTACACATAGAAACGGGATGAATTTTTTCAAGATTAATCCTCCTTTCATGTTACAAATTTTCTATGGAAATAAATTTTTTGTGGGAAATGCGTCACGATCCGAGCTATAATCTTGAGCTTAGTAAACCGTTTGAAAGATGTCAAACGTATATGCTGTCCAGGCAACATCTATACATACCGGTAACCGCTAAGTCAGATCTGTCGGCGGACCTATGCAAGCGTATGCGCAAAGGCAACTTTCCAGCTAAAACCGAACCGTTACCTGTCAGTTAGAAAAAACGCGAAATGAAAAAAGTTCTCTCTGTCGTCGATAAAATCCCGCTGGTTATTGTCGTTATCCTTTGCGCTACTTTAGGGCTGGCTCCGTTTTCCCCGCCGCATATAATAGAGAAGTTATCCATGCTGGCCGGCGCCACTCTGGTAAAGCCGATCGACTGGTTCGATCTGCTCCTCCACGGAAGCCCCTGGATCCTGCTGGTTCTCAAACTCATCGCGTTGACGCTGCCCCCCGATGACCCGGAAGCAAATGATTGATCATTCATCAATATCCCGAAATGAAGAACTGCAGAAAGGTGTAGGCCGGTATCTGGGGAAGGTCAACGTCTGACCAAGGCTTCTATTCTACTGAGTAGACATCCACGGATTCACGCTTCCCCCTGATTGCATGGTTACCCATAGACCGTAAAGACACATCGCTTTGCAGAATGCGTTGACGGGTCTCACCGCTGATCAGTATGTTGGTCGCCAACTGTTTGTTGAGGGTCTGGAGCCGGGAGGCCAGATTCACGGTATCGCCCAGCATGCTGTAGGTCTTGCGCTGCTCGCTGCCCACGTTGCCCGCCAATACATTGCCGCTGTGAATGCCGATACCGTGCCGAATATCGTTCTCGCCCTGTTTGCGGCGCTTGTCGTTGAACTGCGCCAAGGCCGCCCGCATGGCCAGCGCTGCGGCCAAAGCATGATCGGCATGATCCGGGTCGGGCTCGGGGGCGCCAAAAACAGCCTCAATTTCGTCGCCGACGAATTGCAAAACTACCCCGCCGTTCTGGCGGACAACCCGCTCCATGGCCGTAAAATACTGGTTCAGCATCTCCACGACCTCCCGGGGGCTGTGCTTTTCCGCAAATCCGGTGTAGTCGCGCAGATCACAAAAAAGAACGGTGACATCAATCAAGTCCCCGGTCGGTGCGATGGAATCGTCCAGGATTTTGCGGCTGACTTCCGGGGAGACATACTGGTCGAAGCTGGCCCGACAAAAATCGCGTTCTTTCAACCCTTCCATCATCTGGTTGGTTTTCTCGGCCACCCGGGCAAACTCATCCCCCGACACAATCGGCACCTGCGTTTCTAGATTGCCCCGGCTGATCTCGTCCATGGCGGTAAGTTGGGTGTCTATGATTTCTTTAAGGTTGGCCGCATAGCGGCGCACCACGACCAGGGCAATGCCCAGCATGACACACAGGGCGAACGCGATTTCCTTGAAGATGCCCCAGTAGATCTCCGGCCGGGAAAAGTCTTGGCCAATCAAGTAGTAAACATCCAGCAGGACCATCAGCAAAATCGCCAACGCAATCATGCCGACCACCGAAAAAATCAGAATTAAGATTTTTTTGCTCACGGTGAGGTGCCGCCCCACCGGCATGGTAAAACTGCGACGCCCCTTGAGGTGGCGAACAATCCTGCGTTCAGATGACAAGTAACTGAGCATGCCGCTAAACAGGCCAAAAGCCCCACAACCAACCAGAACTTTCACACTTGTGGACATGTACGGGATGAAAAACCCGTAGTAGATAATGACCATTGCCAGGCCGGCCACACACCAGGCAATCAAGTCGGCGGCAAACGCTTGTCGGGGCAGGCGAAAGATCTGTTGCACGGGCAGATCGCCCCCGGCCAGGGCCGTTGTCTTGCGCTGGAACAGCCACAGGCGCCAGGGCAGCACTGCCAGGACGGGACCGTAGGAAATCAGGGCGGCCTTTGCATACCCGAGGCCGTCTAGAAATGGTCAGACCTGGGCGCCGTAGACTACCAGGACGGCCGTAAATGAAAGGTAAACGGTAATTAGTTCAAACATAGTGGTTTTCTTTGTATGTTTTGGGATGGTATCTTTATCTAGCCTATAAAAATCGGCCGCGCACGTCAATGCCGGTCTAACTTTGTGACCCTGTTCCCATTTTAGCGGGCAAAATGCCCGGATCAGATGTAGCCAGGGTAGCGCCTGCCGAAAGCCGCCTTTCGGCAGGCGGTCGGCGGCGGGCGGGTTGTGAAAGTGTTCTAAAAAAAATGGCAGCTGCCATTTTTTTATTGAAACCAGGCTCTCATTTCAGGCAGACCGGTCGGTGTCAGGCTTGGCTGTGGGGTCGCTGCAGCTCTTTTTGGATCGCCCGGCCAAGATCTTCCTTGCGGTAAGGCTTCTTGAGATAACCACCGGCCCCGATCCGCAGGACCTCGCGGACCCGTTCGGTTTCTGAGTAGCCACTGGCAATGATCGCCTTCTGGTACGGGTGGATTTCCTTGATGCGACGGTAAGTCTCCAGACCATCGATCCCAGGGTCCATGATCATGTCCAACACGAGAATGTCCACCCGGGTGTTGCGCAGATATTCGATGGCCTCTTCACCGCTGGGCACCGCCACCGGTCGATACCCCATTTTTTTCAGCATGTGGGCCGCAATGATTCGCTGGGTGCCGACGTCATCGACCACCAGGACACTCTCACCGAAGCCCATATAGTCTCGTGCCGGCTGACTCTCTTCGACAGGGTCGGCGCACTCTTCCGGTACCGGGAAATACAGCTTGAAGCGGGTCCCGCCGTCTACCTGGCTGTCTACCAGGATGGTGCCCTTGTGATCCTCCACGGTCCCCCACACGACGGTCATCCCCAGCCCGGATCCACTGCGGCCCATTTTTTTACTGGTGAAGAACGGTTCATAAATTCGGGTCAGATCTTCCGCTGGGATACCGACCCCATCATCAGCCACCGTCAGGGTCAGGTAGCGCCCGGGAGCAGCGTCATGAACAATCGCCGCCTGGGCGACAACGGTCTCAAACGCGGTGGCGATGGTTACCCGCCCGCGCCCCTCGATCGATTCATACGCATTGGTCACCAAGTTCATCAGGGCCTTGGAAAGATGGACCGACGATCCGCTTATCCCCGGCAGAACTGCTTCCAGTTGGGTTTCCAATACCACCGCGGGATGGCCTTTCTGCAAACGGTGGTGTTCCGGGCTTTCCAGATACTCCTGCACGATCTGGTTCATTCCCAGCGTATCGTTAACCGGTACGCCGCGGCGCGCCAGCGTCAGCAAATCATTGACGACGGCAGCGGCCTTTTCACCGGAGCGTTTGATATCCGAAAGGGCCTGGTAGAGCGGTTCATCCTCGGTCATGTCCTCGAGCAGCAAATCAGGGTAGCTGGCGATCCCGGACAAAATATTATTGAGGTCGTGGGCCACGCCGCCGGCCAGGGTGCCCAAGGCCTCCATCTTTTTGGCGTTCATCAACTGCTGCTGAAGCCGGGCCTGCTCCAATTCGGCCATTTTGACCTCGGTGACATCCCGGATGATCCCTCGAAAACCCACCTTGTGGTTGTTTTTGTCATACATCACTGAAGCCCGGGTCTCGGCAAACAGGCGCAGGCCGTCACGCCTGATCAATTCACGTGACATGGGCAGCCTCAGGGCGCCGGTGTTGAAAATACGCCTAAAATACGCATTGACTTCATCGGCCTGCTCCGGCTCCAGGAATTCCCGAAAATTGATACCGGTCAGGTCTTCGTCGCCGGCCCCCAGGATATCGGCGAACACGTCATTGTATGACAAGACCGTCCCCTCGAGGTCTACTTCGTAGAACCCTTCATTGATGCTTTCGAGCAGAATGCGATATTTTTCCTCGGTATGCTCCCGCTGGGCAATCTCTTCAGACAGCTCGGCCGTCCGCTGGACCAGGTCATCCCTGAGATCGGATATGCGCTGGTACATGGCGGCGTTGGCCAGGGACACCGCCGCGGCCCGGGTAATATTGTCAATGAGCCGCACCTCATCGTGTGAAAGGGGTTTGCGGTTGGTTTTTTCGGGTAAAAAAACCAGGCCCATCAGGCGCTCATCGTGCACCACCGGGATCAGATACGCCGCCTCCATGGTATCCATGAATTCGATCAATTTCTGCCGTACTTCGGCGGTCTGGGGTTGCGAGGCAATCAAGTTGCGGTCCACCATGCGCCCACGGTCTGTCAGCCAGGAGCCCAGCTCCGAATCCAGGTTCAGCCGCAGCCCCTGGGCATTTTGAAAAGTCACCGACTCGGGCGCCACCACATAGAAATTGAACCCCGGCATGGCCAGGTGTTTGTGAAAGAAGCGGGCAAAGGCCCGCTCGAATTGGGCCAGGTTCCGCAGGGAGAAAATGCTTTCGAAAAAAGCAATCTCGGCCTGTTCCAGACTGATCCGCGACTTTTCGAAAGTGCGATCGAGCACCGGCTGAATCTTTTTTAGGCCGATCAGGTTGAGGCCGAACCAGATGAGCAGCACCAGCAGCAGCGGGGCATCCGCCATCCTATGCAAAACCGGTCGTAAGGCTAAAAACAAAATGGCATTGGGTAAAATGAACAATGAGGCCGCCGCCAGACCGTGAACGGTCTTGTGCAGCATATCCCGGAAACCCAGCAATCGAAATTTTAAAGCGGCATATCCGAGGATCACCAGGGGAATGAAGGCAAAGTTGCCCATGGGGTAAAAATCGTATCCGCTGATGGCCGGAATATTCATCAGGGTCAGGCAGGCGGATATGATCAGAGCCGTTAAAAAATATTTATTGCGTCGCCTTACCAGTGGATTGGTTTCCCAGGCCAGACTCTTCCAGAAAATCCAGATTGCATATCCCAGAACCACAAAACCGAAGGCGCCGAACAGGTGAAAGGCGATCTCCCCGCGGGCAATGTACCCCCAGTCAAAGCGACGCAGACCGCTGAAATAGTAGTCGGTCGGGGTGGTCAGGGCCAGCAAGGCGCAGATCAAAAAGGTCGCCCGAATCATCCAGGGCCGTCGGACACCCAGCAAACTATGAAAGGCTACCAGATAGACTAATGGTGTGAAAACATAGAAAAAATGAATGCCACGCTCAATGGTCAGCAGGGCCGTTTCGTCGGGAATCAGATGGTGGCAGATAAAGGCCGTCGGCAAAAGGGCCAGAAATAGAAAAAGAACGGCCAGTTGGAGATTCTGGTGACCGGGCCATCCCCGACGCAGCGCTGATGCCACGGCCAGCCACAGACTCGCAAACAGGGACAGCAGCGGGGGAACGATGTACATGGATATCGTCAGCTTCAAATAGCCCCCTTAGTTCAACTATCTAAATTCATTGCACCTATAGTCGGAAATTGCCTAAAAATGCAACCCTTACGAATATGCGGTTCCAAACCCCATACCCCCAGTCGTTTGTATCGGTAAAAACAGACCTGACTTTAATTTACCCGCCGGAATTTCTAACCCATTCAAAACACAAATTAAACACCTTCCCGGCATCCTTGCCTTGACAAAGGTCCAAGCATGAACATTTTTTTAGTGAAATGAATTTTTATGGACTGAAAAAAATACTGCTAACAGGAAGGAAATATGCAAGTAAAATATGTATGTGATAATAAATCCTGCCGCTTTGGATCGGACCATCCTTATGAATTGATGGTCTCGACTGAATCTATTATGGATGAAAAGAATATCGCCACATTCTTCTGCCCCCATTGCAACGAAAAGCTGAAATGTGAAGATGACAGCTGCCTTACGGCAGCCTGAATTATGTAATTTGAGGTAATCGCTACCTGGTTTGATTCATTATCTGTCGGGCGGTGATAGAGAGCCCCAGGAATACCCGGTTAAAGCTGACCCGGTGCATCATCGTCCCCCGAAAGTTCCCCTAGCAGAACCAACCTTCTGCTCATCGTCTTCTAACATTCCTGATCTATTCTATCTGCAATTATCAATACGGCCTCCCTTTAAAACCATGCTCATCAGGCAATCGGGACGATCCTTTGCAGGCAAGGTTAAATCGGAAGCCCCGAATCGACGGTTTGGCGTGGATGAAAATTTTTGCAGTTATCTTTATCATGCAACTTTGGGTTATTTCTGTCTTTACCTTTGCAAACAGGCGTAAGACAGCCTCCTCTGGCAAGGAAGCAACCATTAACGTAAAGGATCTGGTTTTCCAGTTATACTTTAAGCCGAGCGGCCTGGGCGTCCTGGGATGGATCGGCCTGTTAATGGCCAACGCTGCCTGAGGTGGCGACGAACAAATCGACGGGAAAGACCGCCACCAACCGGCCAGCCTCGCAGTTTTTGCTTTTCAAGCGCAAATCATGCTATCTATCCGCATCTAATCGAATCTCACCCGACACACGAGGAGATGCGCATGCAGAAACTGGCTGCCGTTCTGATTATAATCCTGCTGATCGCCCCTTCCGTTGGGGCTGAACCAGAATCCGTCAAATTCACCCCGGATTGTGAGTTTACCGTCACCTTTCCCGGAAAAATCTCGACCAAGGCAAACAGGGGCTCCGCAAATTCGCGTCAACCCTGGCTTCACATACGCGATATTGAATTTTTAGCCAAGCATTATGAAATATCCGCCATTTGCCGGCCGATCGATCCGCGGGGACGTGAATTCGAACTCCTCATGTTCTATCGCAACATGGAAAAGGAGGCCCGGCGGCTTCAGATTGCCAAGCCGCAGACCGCGGTGAAGCAGGACCCCCGGCGCCAGATGGTACTGGGGGAGTGGCAGGGTTACACCCGTGATTTCGCCAAAAAGCCCGTCACCGTGAACGGCCGTTATATCCTGGGCCGGCATTCCAAGCTTATGATGCTGGTGGCCACTCCGGGAAAACATCCCCAGCCATCCGCCCTGATCACCGGTTTTTTCAAATCCGTACGGCGAAAATAAGAAGGTGTGATTGCAGTGCCCTTGCATCGGGCCGCGCGATTGTTATCATTAGCTCATATTGGGGCCTGACTGATATCAAATAATGGGCCCGTATACTGACGGCAGACACCCAATCTGCAAAGGAAACTCGATGGACCAACTGACCGTACTCCCCGATCATCCTATTTCCTCGTCCGGAATTATTTCGCAAAAATTCCAAAACCTCGGCATCACCGATTTCCAAGACGCCTGCCGGTATGTACACGAACTCCCTTACGGCTACAATTCGGATAAGAATGATCTAATGATTCTGTTCAAAGAAAATATGGGTACCTGCACCACCAAGCACGCAGTCATCGGCACCCTGGCCGCAGAGCTCGGTCTGCCGGTGGCCAAAAATGTGGGGATCTACCGGATGACCGAAGCGCTTGTGACCGGGACGAATGTAATCCTGGACAAGTACCAAATGCCCAACGTCCCGATGCTGCACTGTTTTCTGGTCTACGATCGTTACCGGGTCGACCTGACCGAGGGGAATAACAACGGAAAGAACCGTGCCATCGACGAATTTCTTTTCACCCAGGAGGTTATCCCCAATATCCCGTCCAAGGATGAATACTTGCTTTACCGCAAGGCCCTGAAGGGACGCATCCTGACCATGGATGAATATGCCGGCCTCGCAATGAAGCGTATTCTGCAGGCCCGGGAGGAGGGCTTGGTGCTGCTGAAAGAAAACGTTAAATAACTAAAACCTGCTTCTTACGCCCTGGACGGGGCGCGCGATTGGTAACCCGCAGAACATGTCTACAGCTTGACTTGGCCCAGAGAAACGCTGGGTTGACTCGGACGGAACGCCCTTGAAAGTACTACACATTGTCACACTCTATATACTCCTGATGCTGGCCTGCCCGGCACCGATCCTGGCGGAAGCATTCGACGAGGATGCCTGGCGACGGGCGGTTGCGAACCAGTCCATCGAAAAGCTCTATGCGCCTCACTACCAAGACGGCAAATATTTCAATCCCTGGATGCCCATGCCAGATAAAACATTCGGGCGTTTTCTAAAATGGCGCTTTTCAAAATCCGCCCCCTATACCGACGAGGAGAAGAAATATAAAGCCGCGGTTATTCCCGGGTTGAAAGAGCGTATCCTGGGCCTTCATAGAGACAAGGATTTCATCACCTGGATTGGCCACGCCACCTTCCTGATCCGCCTGCGGGGTCAGTACTGGTTGACCGATCCCATGTTCTCCGACAGAGCCCTGTTGCCGAAACGGATCAGCCCACCGGCCATGCCGGTTGAGGATCTCAAGGCCCTGAATGGGCCAATCAGCGTTCTCATCTCCCATAGTCACTACGACCACCTCGATGTGGATAGTATAAAAGCCCTGCCGCATAGAACCCGCATATACGTACCACCGGGGTTGAAAGCCTATATCAAAACCTTTTTCTCTGGGGAGGTTCGGGAAATCGACTGGTGGGAAAACGTCGAATTCACCGGTGGTTTCAAACTGGTGAGCCTGCCGGCCCAGCACTGGTCCCGGCGGTTCCGTCAACCAACCGATTCGACCCTTTGGGCCAGCTACCTCCTGGCCTCTCCGGATGTTCAGATTTACTTCGGTGGTGACAGCGGCTACTTTGTCGGCTACCGTGAATTCGGACGGCGCTTTCCGGGCATCGACTACGCCCTGATGCCGGTCACTGCCTACGATCCGCGCTGGTTCATGCACTATAACCACATGAACGCTCCGGAAGCTTTGCAGGCCTTTGCCGATCTCGGGGCCCGCGTTTTCATCCCTGCCCAGTGGGGCGCCTTTCACCTGGGGGACAACCCGTCCGGGAAACCGGCCCTGGATCTCTTGCGGTTACAGCGATCTCGAAACCTGGACCCTGCCCGCCACCCTATCTTTGCCATCGGCGAGCTCATGGTCCTGCGATCAGCCTTTTGAGCAGCATGACATACTGGCGGGTAACACCAGTCGACAGCGATTGAATTCTGGTTGACAAACGCAGGACCTGTCTATTAGAACTTATAGAAATTACACACTTTTCCCACAAAGGCCTTATTTCCCACCCTGCCCCAGGGGATGCAATGATCGATTTGGCACAGGCAACCAGCTTGGTTTGCCCGCAACCACTGCCTGAGGCCACAGAACATAATTTTCAGGAGGCACGCTATGGCACTAACAGTAACTTGTAAGGGAGAATACAAAATCCCGGACACCAAGGATATCAAATGCCCAACCATCAAAGTAGAGGTGGTGGCAACGTTTGACGACAACAACCCGGTCGAGCAGGCGAAACATGCTTACTACAAGCAGAATGCCCAGAAAGTGCTCGACAAGGAACTCCAGGCGCGCGGGAAACAATTTATTGACCCGATTAAAGATGCCCAGCAGAAAGTCGACAACCTGCGCAACATTATTCAAAACCTGGAAAAGATGCAGATGGGCAATGTGACCAAATGGGCCAAGCTGCCGGAGCTGCATAAGCAACTGGTAAACGAAAAGAAGCATCTTGAAGAGTTTTTAAAGGTCGCAAAAAGCTCCATTGACCAGGCTGTCCGGAGCATCCAGAGCTTCGAGGCGGATCGATGGCTGGAAGCCGTTGATACCAAAGGGCACGACATTGCCGTCAAGAAACTCAAGAGCAAGGCAACCTGGAAGAAAGTAAAGCTGGGATTAAAAGTATTCCTGGTTGGGGCGGTCATCCTGACCACTGCGGCCGTGGGCATTGCGGCCAGCGTGGTCACTCTGAATCCCGGGCCGCTGGCCCTGGCAGCCGTCATTATTGGCGCTGTGGTTTCGGGTTCCAGTGCATTAATATCGGTTGGCAAGCTCATCAAAAAGAACTGGATGAGCGAATCCAAAGTTATGAAAAAGATCGGCGCAGATTTGGCCGCTCTGGGTAAAGTGACGGATGAAATCAAAACCAAGCGCACGCCGCAGCTTAAAAAACACTTGCTGGAATTGGCCACCTATAGGGCGGACCGTGCGAAAGCCATCCGAGATATGGATGCACAAATTACGGATATGGAGAAGGCGACGGTGGATCTGCAGAAGAAGTTCAACGACGCGGTTAAAAACAACCTGAAAGGCGCCAATGATAGGATGAAGACCCTGAATGAGTTTAAAAGTGCCATCAAGCAGCTCAAGGCCGCAAAGCAGAGACTGGACACCGAGGATAAAGCCGCCCAGAAACTTATCAAAGACAGCCAGGACGTCTTGGGTGATTATGATAAACTCGGTACCGAGACCATAAAAGGCCTGCCAACCACCTGGGACAAGCTGCGTGGGAACCTGGGCGGCGGCACTGAAAATACGGCGAACTTACTTTCCCAGACCGTAAACCTGGCGGCGGGATTGAAATAAGGGCTTTTTACCGCAGCGTAGCCTTTTTTCTAAACAACGTTCGGCACGCTGACGATACCAACCCGTGCTTTAGTTTATTTGGCCCGTGACATGAATTTGCCGGTTTCGGTATTCACCCGGATAATTTCGCCAACGGATAAATATTCGGGTACCTGAACCACAACGCCAATGGAAAGGGTAGCCGGTTTGGTCCGATTGGTCGCCGAGGCGCCCTTCAAGGCCGGAGCAGTCTCCGTGATTTCCAGATCCATGGCCGCCGGTAATTCGATGCACAGCGGATTGCCGTTAAGCAGCAGCACGGCAATGCCTTCCAACCCATCTTGCAGCCACTGGACCTGTTCCTCAAGAAAATCTTTTGAAAGGGTATACTGTTCGTAGTTTTCCGAGTCCATGAACGTATACAAGGACTGGTCCTGATAGAGGAAGCTGGAGGGCCGTCGCTCGAGATCCACCTCCTCCAGAAAGTCATTCCCCTTGAAGGTTTCGTCGAGTTTCTGCCCCGTGGCGACGTTGTTGAAACGCACTTTATAAAGTGTATTGGCACCCCGTGCGGACGGGGAATGGACTTCAATGGTTTTAACCTGATACGGCTGGTCATGGATATGGACGACATTTCCTTTTTGCAGGTTGCAAGCTTTGGGCACGTGTTTGCTCCTTCTCTATTTTGAAACCAAATCTAAACTCCGATGGCCTTGGCCCCCCGGCTTATGGTACCCAATTGGCCCGCCAGGTTTTTGATCTGGGCAGTGTTCGTGAAGCGCTTGAGTGAATCAGCCATGGAACGCGGCCCCAGGGGATCGATCTTCTGCAGGTCACCGACCAGTTTACGCGCTTCCTGGAAAACCTTGTTCATCTGCTCATCCAGTTTCATACAGTTTCGGATCTCCTTGACGGTCTCATTCTTGGTCTTGATGAGTTCTTTGAGTGCCTTCTCATTTTTCTTGATGGCCTTGGGTTCATCTTTCAATTTAAGCTTCGCCAGATTGGCCTGGTAAGTACTAATCTGCTGATCCAGCTCCTTCACATTTTTGTCAGCCTCCGCTATGAAGGTCCGTCTCTGGGTGTGAAAGCGCGAGGCGTCGTCCAGGTGCTTGGACAATCCTTTGGTCTTGTCGCCGCTTTTCCCCAGGTGGGCGGCGATTTCGGCCAAATCCTTGGAGAGTTTTTCGATGGAGGCCTCCTGCATTTTGACGGTGTCCCGGATCTTTTTGCCCACATCGTAGACGCTTGACAGGGCCCCGATACCGGCGACCGCCAGGCCAATGGCGCCGAGTACGGCCGGTGCCGCCCCCAGCGTTGCCACCGAAGCCGCCACAGCCGCGGCCCCGGCGGCCAAAGCCAGGGTCCCGAGGATGACGCAGCCAGTCACATGCCGCACTTTTTTCCAGAATATGTCGCTTTTTATCTTCTTGGCCGCTGCCGCCTGGGCTTCCATTTCAAACGTCGTGTGCCATACAAGACTTTGCTGTTTAGCGATATTGTTGACCATGCCATCCAGGTAGGATTTGTATTCCTGCATCCCCTTCTGAAGTTTTTCCTGCAGGGGTTTGGCCTTCTTGATTTCACCCAGGAGCTCCCGCATATCTGTTGAAGACGTGGCCTTTTCATAATTGGCGCGCAGCGCATCGATGTCCTTTTGCATGGAGTCCAGGGGAACTTTCATGTGCTTGATCTGGGCCTCAAGTTTCTTGGTAAAAAGCTTCTGGTAATTTTTTTTGTAATACATCCACTTGATCCGCTCGTGGTCCTGATCGGCATCCATGGTGATTTCGCAGTCGGCTTTCAACTCCGGTGGTATTAAATCCTTGGTCTTGGGTACCGGCAGGGTGATGGTAAACTTTAATGTTTCCGCCATATCCGTTCTCCTTTTTCCCGGGGTCCGCATTTTGCCGGCCTGAACCTGGTTTTATAAGCTTTAGGTATACAGACCATCTCACTCAAGCAAACAAGTTTTGGTCAGGTAACTTCCCCGAGAATCGCCTACCTGACTTAATGAGTCTTAGATTACTATTGTAGACTTTCAAAACTAATGAATACGATGGGGATTGTCAAGATCGCTATGGACGCTAACCTTTTAAGATTATGAGACTTTGGCCATTGTCCAGCCGGGTTGTAAACCAGTGCGCGATTTGCAGGGGATCCGCTGCGGGCATGCTTGATCGCCTGAGGTGTATCCGGTGCAGACAAATGCGGCCTGTACACCGTCAATAGTTGACAACCACTCGGCTCGCCCTCATATTAGTCAGTAGCCTTCAGCGCGGTATGCTAAACACCTTGAATTGGAATCAAATCGCGAGGTTCTATGATGTACTTGCTTACCATAAAGCGGCTCTTCACGGTACTCCTGATCGCGATCCTGCTGCTCCCGGCATGCTCTTCCCGCCAGGACGAATCCGCTACCGTTATCAATTGGCTCCCCTACGCGGAGGGCCTGCAGTCCGCCAGTACCCATGGCAAAAAGGTGTTTCTCTATTTTCGGGCGGACTGGTGACCGTACTGTCTGAAAATGGACAAGGTCCTTGTCCAAGAACAGGTCCACTCCTTATTGAACGACCGGTTCGTGGCCATCAAGATCAACCTCGACCGCGAGAGAGACCTGGCCCGCAAATACCGGGTCGGCGGCATACCGGCGCTCTTGTTTTTCGACCGGCAGGGAAACTTGCAAGAACGCATCAACGGCTACGTTCCGATGGACAATCTGGTCGCTACTCTGAAAAAAATCGGCTAATTAGTGTCCATCCACAAACGGCATCTTTTGGCCCATAGCGGCGTTTTCGCTTTTTTGAGCACGCAGTGAAGCTTTAGCGCTATCCTCAAAATAGCGTACTATGCTTGTGGTTTCAAAAGCGCTCAAGCCTTGCTCTGAACCAAAACCTCCCGTTTGTGAATGGACACTGTCTAACACCCTGTCAATATAGCCGATATATCATCTCTTGATATCGACCTTCGGTCGTCAAACATGCCCCTGTAAGATTTCTTCAGAAAAAATTAAAGATTTCCTCCCCCAAGCCGATAGTAAGAACAGGACAGCTAGTCGCAGGGCAAAACTTCCGAAAGGAAGCGGCGCAAAGCTTCCGGCCTAAATCCTTAAACCGGGACACGGCAGCGGGGCTGCATGGCAGGATCTCCCGACAATCTGAAGAGGCCCCCCGGCCTCGCCATTGCACCCCGTACTGAGTTTCTGTACGGGTTTTCTGTTCTCAAAGGAGGCTGCCATGCACAATGAGCAATTGTACTCGAAACTGGGCCGCAAAATCCGGGAACTGGAGCAGGATTTCAAGGATTACCTGCGCGGCCTTGAAAAGAGTGTTCAGGAGCGTTCGCGCGAACTAGAGGCCGCGAACGTGAAACTGAAAGCCGAAGTAAAGGGCCGCAAAAAAGCTCAGCATGAAATCCAGCAGGTAAAACGGGAATGGAAAATCACCTTCGGCGCCATGGTGGACTGGGTCAGCCTCGTGCACCTGGATGGCACCATTATCCGTAGCAACCGGCGGGGCGCCCAGATGTTCAAGGCCCCGGTCCGGGACCTGACCGGCATGAATATCTGCCAGGTCCTGCATGGGACGCCCCACACCGTATCCGAATGTCCCATGTCGGCTGCCATCGCTTCCGGACGACGTAAAAGTGTCGAGCTCCAGCTCGCGGACGGCCGCTGGATGATGATCTCCATTGACCCCCTCATTGATGACAACAACAATCTGCTGCATGTTGTCCATATCTGCCGGGATATTACGGAACGGAAAGCCATCGAGGTCGAAAGGGAAAAAATGGTCCTTGAACTCAAGGCCGCCCTGGCCGATGTCAAAATCCTGAGCGGGCTGCTCCCGATCTGTGCGGTCTGCAAAAAAATCCGGGATGACAAGGGCTACTGGAACCAGATCGAAGCCTATATCCACAAACATTCGGGGACCCGTTTCAGTCATGGTATCTGCCCGGATTGCGCCCATGAGTTATACCCGGATCTGGATCTGGATCTGGGCAAAAAAACATAGACGCTGTCTCAAAAAAAAAAGATTTAGGTTCAAGGTGCGGCGGATGCTACATTCGAACCGGAAGAATACTGCTGTATTGCGAGGATAGCGCGGGAGCTTCACTTCGTGCTGAATTTAGCGCCCAACGCCGAGATTGGACCAAAAGACTTTTATGAGATAGCTTCCAATGTAACTTGCGTATTGCCTTAGCGATCCGGATTGCGTAAAACGATCCTGCTTGTCCACACGGCCCAAGACGGATTAACTACCTGTTTGCGGAGTACGCCATATCTGCCACTGATTTGAAACCGACTTTGCAGGCCTACCGCTCCCTGCTGTTCATTTGTTGCGCGGTCACTTTTGGGTGCTATTTTTCCACCTCCATGCGCCTGCCGGTCGTGCCGCTGTATGCCCGCACACTAGGCATCACGACCGCCCAGATCGGTCTCTTCAATGCAGCTTTCTTTCTCATGGCCGGACTGCTCTCCCTGCCCATGGGGGCCGTATCCGACCGGACCGGCAGTAAACCGGTGGCTGCCACCGGGCTTACGATCCTGGCCGCAACCGCATTTGCCCTGCTGCTCTGCGACACGTTTGGGTCCCTGACCCTGGCCTATCTGTTTTTCGGGCTTGGGACAGCCGCCTTTGGACCGACAATGATGTCCTTTGTGGCCCAGATCTCTCCGTCCACCCACCTGGGACGATCCTATGGCTGGTATACCACGGCCCTGTTCTGCGGTATGAGTTTAGGTCCGGCGGTAGGGGGCTTCATGGCCCAGCGAACCGGGTTCGAGCCGGTGTTTAACTTTATCGGCATCACCCTGCTCTGTGTCCTGGGAGCCCTGGTGTTCTGCCTGCCCGGACAGGCATCTACCGCTAAAGGGGGGGCCGCCGCTGCTGAAGGAAGACCCGCCTTGCGCGAGCTCTTCAAAAACCGCCCTTTGATGGCTTGCTGGTTTGTCACCCTGAACGCCTGCTTCGGGTTGGGCATGTTCATCAGTTTCATCCCCCTGCACGCGCACAACGCCGGTTTGAACGTCAAGGAGATCGGCCTGGTTTTTTTCGCACAGGGTCTGTGCAACGGTTTCTCGCGGATACCCTTCGGCCATCTCAGTGATAAGGTCTCCCGGCGCGGCAGACTGGTTATGATCGGCCTGGCCGGATACACCGTTTCATTGGGCGGTTTCGGCACGTCGCAAACGCTTTGGCATTTCCTCGGGTACGCCGTTCTATCGGGATGTAGTATGGGGCTCGCCTTTACTTCGGTGGGGGCTCTCATCGCCGAAGTGGTACCGGCCGAATCCCGGGGGGTGGCCATGGGCGGTTACAACACCTGTATTTACTTCGGCATGATGTTGAGCAGCGCCTGCATGGGCGGTATCATTCAGGTCATCGGTTTTGCCTACGGGTTTTACCTGACGGCGGTTTTGAACGCCGCCGCGATCGGTGTTTTCTGGCACCTTTATCGGCGTCAATGATAGGTAGGCTTGTCGTCATCCTTCCCTTTTTTCCCGTCAATGACCGTAAACCGCGACTTGCGCCGGTTAAGGCGCCACTGCAGATACTTGAGATAAAGCAGTTGCGGATCCAGATAGGTACCCGGCGCCTTGAAATAGGCCCAGCCGCAGAGAATCCCGCCCAGATGGTAGGCGCCATGCGGATTGGCTTTGGCCAGAAAGGTTAAGAGGGTAATCCCGGCGGTACCGTAGCTGATATATTTGGCCTTTACCGGCAGGATAAACATCAGCAAGATGCTGGCTTCGGGATTCAGCAGGCCGAACACAACTATCAGAGCCAACAGGCTGGGAAGCATACCCATAAAAGGTGCATTGAAGCCGGCCACCCCGCCCAGGGCCATGCCGGCCAGCGCGGCCCCTAGTGCGGAAAGATAAAACAAGGCCAGGAAGCGGCCGGTACCCAGGGCAAATTCTATCGGCGCGGCAAAAAAATAAAGAATCAGGGCATTGATCAGGAATCCCAGCGGGGCTTGCGGGTTGTGGATAAAAGGGTGTGTCACGATTTGCCAAACATGGAAGCCGTCGGCAGTCGGCGGATAGAGCTGCAAAAAGGCGACTACCGGTATATGCAGCCAGTGCTCCAACAACAACTCCGCCACATAGACGACGGTATACAATATAAGGAGCCGTTTTCCGATCTTGGTAAGCCGGGTTCCGAAACCGAACGAGCTGCGCATGCGATCTGGGTTCACACCTTTGTCCTCTCCCTATCCATCCATTTTTATCGCTTCCACGGCCGCGTAAGCGGTTGCAATGGCCAGCCCGCTGCCGCATTTTCTGCGCATCCAGTCCTGGTGGGCCAGGATGGATCCGGCGGCGTACAGGTTACGAAAAACGGGGGTCCCTTTTTCGCCCAGCGGGCGCATGCGTTGGTCGGTTTCCAGGCCCGCCCGGTTCACGGCATGCCCGCGGGGGTCCAGGAAGTAATGCCGGTGCCACTCCCGCCGGGACAGGGGCTGATAAACCGGCAGTCCAAACAGCGGCTCACGGATACCCGCCTGGTCCGCCTGCAGGCCTTTGCCCAGAAACCGCCCACCGGCCAGCAACACCCGCCAGGCATGGATCATCTCTTCACCGGCATGATCAGCAATGGTGAGGACGAACGCACCGTCCGACTCCGGACGGACGGCCTGGACCCGCTTTTCACGATACAGGCTGACACCCAGTTGCGCAATGTTCTCTGAAAACGTATCCCGCAGGCGCAGACCCGGAACGCCCGGCGGCATGGTGGGTATTTCAAAAACCGGTACCGCCAGCTGCTCGGCCAGGGCCGCAGCCACGGCCAGACTGTTGCGAACACCTAAGATAGCCGGCAGGCCAACTACCACGGCATCCTTTAGATGGGGCTTTATCCGGGCGGCCAGCTCAGCCAGGTTCTGCGGCTGCTCCAGTTGGCGGGCCATGGTCTCGGTGTAGAGTTCCGTCAGGTGATCACTGCCGGGAAAGTCTATGGTAACCGTCCGCAGCTTTGGCCAGCGTGTATCCCAGACAGCGGCAATCTGTCGGGCGGAAAATCCCCTGAGCCCTCGGATGTCGATCAGCAGGCACGGCTGCTGGTCTTGCAGCGCCTTTACGCCGGCCCACATAGTTTCCGGCGCAGCGTAGGTCGGTTTGGTGGTACCCAGGGGGGTCAGGACCTGCGCATTTTTCTTGGCGTCCCGGCGGTAGGGCAGGCCGGATGCCTCTAAAAAGCGGAAGAATTCATCCAGGGCCGTGCGGATAATGTCCGGCGCCAGTCGAGCCAGGGGATGGTCGGGCTCATCCCGGGCCAGTTGGACCAGCCCCACCCAGGGATCGCTCAAGATACGGCCATTTTCAGGGGGATGAACACCCAGGAGGTCCAGGTAGCCGCTGGCAAAGATGATTTCACCGGTCTCGCCGACCTGCGCGGTAGTCAGACCGCGGTTGGCCGCAAACACGGCCGCGGCGGCCCCGGCCATCCCGGTGCCGATTACCACCAGGTCCAATTTCTGTTCCTTTGATACATTCATAATTCTAAGCTAAAGAAACCGCAGTGTAAGGCCTCCTGCAATTCTTCCTGTGCCAGGGACGGACCCCACAAAACCGGGCGAATCCCCTTCCAACGCCCCTTGAGAAACGCTCTCAGATCAACCAGCCCCTCATCGCCGCTGTACATCCCGCGATTATACAGGTAGGCCACCGTACGGACACCGCAAAACACCCCCTGGCAGGTACCCTTGCCCACCCGGCTGCGCAAACCGATGGCTTTCAGATCCGCCCGGTCACCGACCATTCCCATGGCGTCGGCAATGCTGTCGACGGCACCTTTGGGCACCATTTCGCATTCGCATAACAGCATATCCCGGGGTGCCTGGGATTGCAGCCAGATGCGCGGGGCCATCCCCGGTTTGGTCCACTGGCAGGCCGGTGTCAGCGCCAATGGCCGGGAGTGTGTCTGGCACGGGGTTGTCACCCCCAGGCGGGTGCACACCAGATCAACGGTTTTCTCGGCCATCAGGCGATAGGTAGTCAACTTGCCGCCGGTAATGGTAGCAAAATTCTCCAGCTTGTGGTCGGCATGATCGAGGAGGACGAATCCACGGCTGATCTGGCGGGCATCTCCCTCACCGGACCCAACCAGGGGCCGGACACCGGCATACGCCCGCAAGCAGCGTGCTTCAGTGAGCACGGGAAGCATGGCCTGGGCTTCGGCAATAATCGCGTCTATCTCTCCGATGGTAGGCCGCACATCTTCCAGGTTGTCAATGGCGACCGAGGTCGTCCCCAGGATGGACACGGTACCGCCGGGCATGAGTATATCGGCATTGGAGGATGGCCGTAGCCGGTTGATGACCCGTTGACTGATCCTATCGTCCAGGATCAGCAGGCTGCCCTTGGCATACACCATGTCCATCGCCACACCGGCCAGGGCGGCCACCTGGCCGGCCCAGGCACCGGAGGCATTGATCACCTGGTCGGCCCGGATCACGATCTTTTCACCGGTGTGCCGCCGCTGCAGTACCGTCTCATGAATCCGGCCGCTCTTTCTGCGAAATGCTACCACGGGGGTATTCCGCAAGAGCACACTGCCCGCTTGCTGGGCCTGGGACATATTCTCCAGGGAAAGCCGAAATGGATCGACCGTTTCGTCCGCGACTTGATAGGCCGCTATTAGTCTGGGAGAGAGCCGGGGTTCCATCTCCAGGGCGTCGGCCACGGACAATGCCGTGACCGAGATACCGGCCGCGGCGCACAGGTCCGGAAAATCGGCAACATACCTTTCGTCGTCCCCCTCAACGGCCACGAACAAACCGCCGGTATCTTCAATGCAGTGCGGGGCCAGCTGCTTGATCAGTTCGGCCTCGCGGCGGCACTCCGCGGCAATGGTCAGGTCCCCGGAAACATAGCGCGCCCCGCTGTGCAGCAGGCCGTGATTGGCGCCGGAAGCCCCGGCGTTGAGATCACGCCTTTCAGCCACGATACAGGTAACCCCCCTCAACGCCAGGTCACGTGCAATGCCGGTGCCCGTAGCCCCGCCGCCGATAACCAGCACCCGGGTCCGCATGTAATTTGGGTTGCCTGCCATATGGGTCTCGGTATATTCCCTTCTTTTTGGTTGCCTATATAATAAAACTTGGTACCCGCCATCGGGATCGCGGCCCCTGGGGGAACAGGGCCTTGATCTGGTCTGTGGAAGTCGAGACCGATTTCGCGACCGTTAACGATGGGGATAAATTATAGCATCAACTCAAGATCCGAAATCGGATAGGCCAGGCAGGGATGAATATATCCTGAGATGGCATCCGACTTTCTCAGTTTTGCGCCCGGTGCGTGGAAAACCCTGCCGGCCGTAAGTCGCGTACGGCAAAGGCTGCACTCTCCGGAACGGCAACAGGTGTTCAGTGTCCGGCCAGTCCGCTCGAGGCCATTCATCAAAGGCTCGCCGGCCGCAACGGTGAACACCGCCCCGTCCGGGAGGGTGACCGTGAACCGGTCCTGGGCCCGGACAGAATCCGGCCAGCCCGGTTGAGCGGTTACATCGGCCGGCGGGCCGTATACCTCAATCCGGATTCTGCGACCGGGAACATCCAGCCGGGCCAATTCGGCCTGCACGTATTTATACATCACTTCGGGTCCGCACAGGTAGAACATTTTCCGGCCGAGATCATCCACCTGCTCGGCCAGCAGTTCGGCGGTGATAAAGCCGGTTAGATCCCGGCCCTCGGAGGAGGGCTCGGAAATCACCATCGTCACCTTGAGCTGGTCGTAGTGTGCGGCGCGCTCGCGGAGTTCAGCGGCAAAAATGATATCATCCTCACTCCGGCTGCCGTAGACCAGGTGGATGCGGCGGTCCAGCCCCCGGTCCGTGACCTCCCGGAGCATGCTCATAAACGGTGTTACGCCGCTACCCCCGGCGATAAACACAAGATCGTCGCCATGAAACAACGGGTTGTGATAAAGGTTCCCGGCCGGCGCAGTGCTGGTCAACACCTGTCCGGTCGCAACTTCGTCGAGCAGGTAGACCGACACGAAGCCGTCCGGCATCCGGCGCACGGTAATATCATAATAGGCGGTCTGGTTGGGCGGCGAGGAGATACTGTACGGCCGGCTCGTGCGCACACTACCGATGTCCACAAAAACGTTGATGTATTGCCCGGCTTGAAACGGCGGCAGCGGGCCGCCGTCGGCCGCCACCAACCGCAGGGTTTTGGTGGAGGCGGTTTCCGAGATGATACGCGCCACCCGCAGCTCGAGGCCGGGGGGATGCAGGCGATTGACGGCGGCCGCCACAGCCCCCTTTTCGACCGTCCGATCCAACGCGTATTTGCGTAGGATATCGTTTTCCCGCTGTATATCGGCATAACCATCGATTTGCGTTTTTATATCTGGTTTTTTCATCCGTTCCCCTTTCCAGCCTGCAAAGACCGGACCACGGCCCGCGATGTGGAATAGCCGGACATCAAGGTGGGCTGAAAACCGCCCATCCCGGCCCAGGCGCCCACATGGAAAAGCCCCTTTATAGGGGATCTACGATCCAGGAAGTACTCGCCATCTTTGGCATACTGGTCAAACCCGTAGGCGGCCCCGCCGGGATGTCCCAAGTAGCGCATGTGGGTTACCGGCGTCCCGATCTCCAGTTCTTCGATGTGATCCCGGCAGCGCGGGAAAACCCGGTAGAGGACTTCCAGCATCTGGCCGGCAATCCGGTATTTGGTATCGAAGTAGTCGTGCGGCGGCACGGTCAACCAGGGTTCGGCATAGGCCAGTCCCACCAGAGCGGCCTGACAGGCCCCCGGAGGTGAGAAATCCGGGTCGTCCACATCGTAACACGTAAACAGCATGGCTTCCGGCGCTGTGAGGGCCCTGGTCTTACGGTACACTTCATCGAGATCGTCGGTGACGGCCACAAAGTTGGTCGTCTCCGTGATCTCCAGCTCCGCCGGTTCACAGTCGAACCCGAGAAACACGTTCACGAATGACGTCCCCACGGTCCGGGCTCCCAATTCCCGCAAGCGGGCTGCGGGTACGTGGGCCTTATCGATCAGATCGACATAGGTGGCCAGGGTGCTGGCGTTGGAGACCACATGCCGGGTGGCGATCTGATCGTTGGCATCGGTCACCACACCGGTGACCTGGCCGTCGGCGACCTGAATCTCACGGGCACCGCAATTGAACCGCACGTCACCTCCGGCCTGCAAAAAGGCATCCAGCAGGGTGCTGGAGAGGGCCTGGGAACCGCCTTTTAAGTGGAAGGGTTTAAATTCGATATAGGCCCAGAGGACAATCGCAAAGTCTCCGAAGGAAAGCCGGGAAGGCGGCAGCCCCTGGTAGGACCAGTAAATCCCGAGGGTGGCTTTCAACAGCGGGTCCTTGAAAAAGTCATCCAGGATGGTCTGTGTCGGCTTCAGGGCATACTTGAAAAATGACGGGTACTTCTCCGGGGAAGATTCCGGATCCCGGAAAATCGTCACCCCGACCCACTGGGTGCAATATTCGTATACCAAATCGAAAAAACGGTCGATGGCCTCCGTTTCGGCGGGAAAACGCGCTTTCAAACTGTCCACCGCGGCAGACCGGTCCGCTTTCAGGGTGATGTCCAGTTGGTCCGGGAGCACCAGGCGATACAGGTTGGGCATCTGGATAAACTCGAGGCGATCGATAATTTCCAGCCGCGTCAGCATGTCGCGCAACGGGCCGGGGAAACTCTCCGTGCCCATACCACTGAGCTGGTGCAGGGCCACCTCGAATTCGAACCGCCCGCGAATAAAACTGGTGGCACACCCGCCGGGGACGTTGTGCCGCTCCAACAGCAGCGTCTGCACACCGGCCCGGGCAAGGCCCAGGGCAGCGGTCAAGCCGCCATTACCGGCCCCGATTACGACTGCATCAACATCCGTCATAGCGCCTCCCTGTTCTATTTTTGGACGACGGCGTAGCCTTTTTGCTCCAATTTTGCAATGACGCCCGTTTTGCCCCCCAGATGGCTGGCGCCCACGATCACCAGCGCATTATCCGGCTGCCCGATAAGACCTTCGATGATCGGTAGCCAGCGGGCATTGCGCTCCGTGAGAAATTTTTTGTAGAGCGTCGGATGGCCGGCAAAACTTGACTGCATGATCTTGTCCAGCTGCTTGAGATCACCCGTTTTCCATAGCGTCAGCATTTCCGGAAAGAGGGTCTCGACTATATCCAGATCAGCCAGGGACCGCTTTAAAAACGCATCCTGCTCCATGCGGCCCAACTCGAAAAAAAGGGCCAGCTGATCCTGGACCGATTCCAGGGGAATAATTTTTTTTACATCCCGCCGGGCGTTTTGATAGAAGTAGCGATCTATACCGTAACGCGGCAGGTAGCCCCTTTTACGCAGCTCCAGCATGGTCAGCGTCAGGGCACAGACCCAGGGACGCAAGCCTTCGAATTGCACCATATCCAGGCCTTGTCCGTCCAAGTACTGCTCCAGCATCCGCAGCGTTGGCGGCGTCAGGACATCCCGGATGAAACGCCCTTTGGGCAGCAGGCTTTGCTGCATCATCAGAGTCTGGGTTTCCGGTCGGTCCATCTGCGCCAGATCGGTTTCAAAGACAATGATGCCGCTGTCGCGGTAGGCCGCCTCAAAATCTTCATCCAGCGGATAATCCCACCGGCTGAGCAGGTGAATGGAACCGAGCAGATAAACCGTATTGCGGTCCGAGGATACGGTCCATAGGCATTTGGCCCCGGTCTGGCCGCCAAACGCCTGCCCGCAGCCAATCATAAAAACCATCAGGCAGACGAACACCGCCAGGTACACCGGTAGCTTATGATGGCATCTATGGAGCATGGGCACCTCTTTCAGGGGACAGCGTTTTTTCACGAACTTTTCATTTTGCGTTCACAGGGAGTTCATCCCTCTGCGGTAGGCTTGCTGCAAGCTTAGAAACTTGAATCTATCACAAGTCTGGAAGCGATTCCAGCAAGTTCATCGAAAAGGAGGCGCCATGGACACTCACAGAAGATTCAGAGGAATGGTTTTTACAATCGTCATCATCATATTGTTTGCGCGGACAGGCTATGCCGAGCCGGCCACGGATAAAACCCTCTCGCCCTATTTTCTGATCGAATCCGGCGACCCCGCCGTCGATCGGTTTCCTTTAAAAAATACCGATGTCAGCGTTACCATCAGTGGGGTCATTGCCGACGTCACGGTGTTGCAGACCTACACCAACGACGGTATGCGCCCGATCAGCGCACGCTATATATTTCCGGCCTCCACGCGGGCGGCGGTGCACGGTATGCAAATGACCATCGGGGAGAACGTGATCACCGCCCGGATCAAGGAAAAAGAAAAGGCTGAAACGACGTTCGCGGCCGCTAAAAAACAGGGTAAAAGTGCGGCCCTGCTCAAACAGCAGCGACCCAACGTTTTCAGCATGAACGTAGCCAATATCATGCCCGGCGACACCCTGGATATCGAACTACATTACACGGAACTCCTGATCCCCACAGATGGCACGTATCAATTCGTCTACCCTACCGTGGTGGGACCCCGCTATTCCGAGCAGCCAGAGTCTACGGCCCCCGCATCAGAGCGGTGGGTGCAAAACCCTTACCTGCCCCAGGGCAGCCGCCCGGTTTCCGGATTCAACCTGCGCGCCAGGATATCCACCGGCATCCCGCTGGCAGCCCTGGTCTGCCGGTCCCATGACATTGAAACCAGTTGGGAGAGTGAATCCGTGGCCGACATCACCTTTAAGCACCCGGAAAATTCGGGGGCGGACCGGGATTACATCCTGGAATATCGACTGGCCGGCAAACAGATCCAATCCGGTCTCATGTTATATGAGGGTGCCCAGGAGAACTTCTTTCTTCTCATGGTACAGCCGCCCGAAAGGATCAAACCCAAGGATATCCCGGACCGCAAATATATCTTCGTCGTGGACGTGTCCGGCTCCATGGACGGCTTTCCGCTGAACACAGCCAAAGACCTGCTCTCCAACTTGATCGCGCATCTGCGGCCCACGGACAAGTTCAATGTGATCTTTTTCGCCGGTGGGTCCCGGGTGATGGCCCCGACCTCGTTACCGGCCACCCCCCGCCATGTCGCGCAGGCGCTGCGGTTGCTCGACCACCAGCGGGGCGGGGGCAGCACCCGTCTGCAGGCAGCCCTCCAAAAGGCGCTGGCCCTGCCCAGAGACGAAGCCAGCGCCCGTAGCGTCGTCATTGTAACCGACGGCTATATCTCGGCTGAAAAAGAGGTATTCCAGTTGATCCGCAGGAACCTCAACCGGACAAACGTGTTTGCTTTTGGTATCGGTAGTTCCGTGAACCGCTACCTGGTGGAAGGTATCGCTAAAGCAGGTCTGGGGGAACCGTTCATTGCCACCGATCCCCAGTCCGCCCGTTCTGCGGCCGGGCAGTTTCGCGAATACATCCAAGCCCCTTTGCTTACCGGGATCACCGTCAAGTATACCGGTTTCGATGCGTATGATGTCGAACCGGCGGCCATTGGCGATCTTTTCGCCCACCGTCCGGTCATCATCCAGGGGAAATGGCGGGGCGCGGCTACCGGTGCGATCGAGGTGTCCGGCACCGGCGGCAGCGGTAAATACGGGCAAACCTTTCACCTGGCCGCCACCCAGCCGCGGGAAGCCAACCGGGCCCTGCGCCCCTTGTGGGCCCGTTCCCAGATAGCCCGGCTGGCGGACTTCAATTTCAATGACCGGACCGGTGAAGAGCAAGCCGCGATCACTTCGCTGGGGTTGACCTATAGCCTGCTTACCGATTACACGGCCTTTGTTGCGGTCCAGGAAACCGTACGCAATGCGGAGGGACACAGCGATCCCGTCGCCCAGCCCTTGAACCTGCCGACCGGCGTTTCCAACCTGGCGGTCAGCGGGGGCTGTGCCAATGTTCCCGAACCGGAACTGACGTTCCTTTTGATCGGCCTGTTACTCTATATGGCAACACGGGTCATCTTTCGCCGGCACCGTTTTAACACAGACTACGGGAGGAAAGATCATGCAAGTAACCAATAGCGTGATATCGTTTTGGCGCCGCCACCGTCCCAACGCCGTTTTTTATCTCTTCATCGTGGCCATCGCCTATGGACTCAAGCAGCATTACAGCCAGGCCGGCAGTGAGGCACTGGATTGGATTCTGGGCCCGACTGCCGCAATGGCCGAGCTCATCAGCGGGATTCCATTTGAACACGAAGCCCAGACCGGGTACCTCAGCCGTGATGTCCGGGCTGTCATAGCACCGGCCTGTGCCGGCGTCAATTTTTTGATCGTGGTCTTCGGGATGACCGCGTTTCAAGGCGTTTCCCGGCTGATGGGCGCGGGTCGCAAACTGGCTTGGCTGGTGGCGACCCTGGGCGGCGCCTACCTGCTGACCATCCTGGTGAATGCCCTGCGCATCACCCTATCCATCTACCTGTATGGCGCCGATCTGTACGACCACCAAGTTACGCCGGCCGGCATTCATCGGGCCGCAGGGGTCTTGATCTATTTTGCCGCCTTGTCGGCAATCTATCCCGCCAGCGGAAAAATCATGGCCGGCCTCCGACCGTCAGAACCGACCCGGCGAGATCAGGCGCGGTCGTACCGCCGGCTTAAAATCGTTTCCCCGAGCCTGGTACCGCTGCTCTGGTATACGGCGATTACCCTGGTCGTACCGCTGCTGCGTCACCTCGAAATTGCCGGCCAGCCCCAATTTCAAAACCACTTTCTAACCTTGATGACCGTCGGCCTGCTGGTTTTCAGTATTTTTTTAATCGGCCAGCTGTGTTACCACCGTATGCAAGCGCGTTGTAGAGAATCCTGGCCCAAAGGACCAGGCTTAGGATAACCCCTTACAGGGGCGTGCAACCAGAAACCCCAACCATAGCGTAGCCGGATTCAGGGTATCAGGTTGAAGACTGAAGACTGAAGAAAAACCTTAAAACCAATCAGGCTGAAATGATTGTATTGAAAAAAAGGGCGGCTGTGAATCGGACGACTCTTGGTTCGTATGTTTTCACCTTCAGACTTCAGCCTTCAACCTTTAAACCTGAGCAACGTTACATGCTTTGATGGCATAGCCAACGAGCTCTGACCCGGCCCTGTGGACCTGGTTTTAAAAAACGGAATATAGAGGCAAACGGCCATGAATCCGAAAATCCTGATTGTAGAAGATGAACCGGCCATTGCAGATACCATCCAGTATGCCCTCGAAACCGAAGGCTTCGACACCCAGTGCCTGGCAGCCGGTCGCCCCGTGCTGGAAATACTGGAAAGTGCGGCGATCGACCTGATCGTCCTGGACATCGGCCTGCCGGATATCAGCGGGATCGAGCTGTGTCTGGAAATCCGCAAACAGTCGCCGGTTCCCATCATCTTTCTGACGGCCCGCGCTGCCGAGGTTGACCGAGTCGTAGGCCTGGAAATCGGCGGTGATGATTACATAACCAAACCATTCAGTCCTCGCGAACTGGCCGCACGGGTCCGCGCGGTTTTACGTCGCGGTGGAGCGACCACCGCGCCAGCGGCCGCACCCGCGACCGAGTTCGTCATAGATGAATCCCGACGTCAAATAACGTATTTCGACACCCCGCTGGAGTTGTCCCACTACGAATACCGCATCCTGCGCATCTTTATTCAGCACCCTGGACATGTCTACTCCCGCGAACGGTTGATGAACCTGGCCTGGGATGAACCGGAGAGCAGCATGGACCGGACCGTGGACGCGCACATCAAAAACCTGCGGGCCAAGCTCAAATCCGTTCGGCCGGACAACGATCCCATTGTGACCCATCGCGGTGTGGGCTACTCCTTGAAAGAGGTCATATGAAACTGGGCGCCCGTATTTTTATTTGCTACATTGTTATCTTTGCGGTCTGTTTCTACTACCCGGTGGACTGGATGCTGACCAACCTGCGCACCCGCTACCTGGAAGGCGTCGAAGATCCCCTGGTAGATCAGGCCAACATACTGGCCGCGCTTGTCGAGACCGAATTTGAAAAAGATTCCTTCCGACCGGAGCGCCTGGCGAATGTGTTTCAGCGCGTCTACCAGCGCCGGCTCGACACCCGGATCTACGACCTTGACAAAGCCGGTGTGGACCAATGGATCTATATCACCGACCGCAATGGCCGCGTCATTTTTGATTCCCAAGATCAGGATAATGTCGGCGAAGACTACTCGAACTGGCGGGATGTGCGTCTGACCCTGGAAGGCCGTTACGGGGCCCGGACGACCCGCAGCGACCCGGAGGATCTGACTTCCTCGGTACTGTATGTGGCGGCCCCTATCCGGGTAGACGGTGAAATCGCCGGCGTATTGACCGTGGCCAAACCGACCGTCAATATCAACAGCTTTTTGAAGACCGCCAAGCCCCGCATCGTCACCGTGGGCAGCCTGGCTGCAGCGGCCGCCGTCGTGTTCAGCCTGGTGGCTTCTTTCTGGATTACCCGCCCAATTCGGCGGCTGACGGCCTATGCCAATGCCATCCGGGCCGGGCATCGGGTAGAGCTGCCGCCGCTGGATAGAAGTGAGATCGGCACGATGGGCCAGGCCTTTGAAAACATGCGGGTGGCCCTGGAGGGCCGCGAATATATCGAACAGTATGTGCAGACCCTGACCCACGAACTGAAAAGCCCCCTGTCGGCAATCCGGGGGGCAGCGGAACTGCTCGGCGAAAAAATGGAGCCCCGGCAGCGACAACGGTTTTTAAGCAACATTACGAACGAAGCCGCCCGCATCCAGGATCTGGTCGACCGGATGCTGGAATTGGCCGCCCTGGAAAGCCGTTCCATCCTGCCGGCTGTAGAGCCGGTCTCCTTGAACACCCTGGTAAAAACAGTTCTGGAGAGCAAAGGGCCCCTGCTGTCAAAAAGAGACCTCGCGGTCGAATTGAAACTTGGCGCAGAAACCCTGGTGCCGGGGGATGCCTTCTTACTGCACCAGGCCGTCAGCAACCTGATCCAGAATGCCATTGACTTCAGCCCCGCCGGTGGCACCGTAGCGGTAACCATGGCGGTAGCAAACGCCCAGGCCCATCTGTCGATTTTGGATGAAGGCCCGGGAATCCCCGATTATGCCGAGCACAGGATTTTTGAAAAATTCTTTTCGCTGCAGCGCCCCGGGACGGGGAAGAAAAGTACCGGGCTGGGTCTCAATCTGGTCAGGGAGGTGGCCAAGCTGCACGGCGGGGTGCTAACCCTGGCAAACAGGTCCGCGCAAACGGGCGTCCGGGCACGATTGAGCCTGGAAGCTATCTCAAAAAACGGATTTTAGTTCAAAATGACGCGAAGCTAATGCCTAACGTGGTGCAAGGCGGCCGTGAGGTCCAACCCGGAGGAATAATCGAGTATTTCGAGGACTTGAACCGCGCGCCCAACGCCGAGTTTGGGCTAAAAGACTTTTTTGAGATGGCTTCTAAAGCTGGCCTGACACCAGGGCCTGCAACCGATCCAGACAGCCTCCGTAAAAATGATCCGCCTCCGGGATGATTTCCATCCGGGCCTCCGGGTTCCAACCGGACAGCAAGGGCGCCACCATGCCGGGCGGCGCAATCTCGTCGTGGCCGCCGGTCACCACGAACTTGAGCATCGGCAGGCTACCCACCTCCGTAAATTCAATGAACGCAACCGGGGGGGACACCATGATCTGGTGGGCCACCGGCGTCATATCCGCAGTAATGTGGGCGTTCACCCAGCTGCCGAAAGAATAGCCGGCCAGGCTGACCGCGTCCACACCCCGCGCGGTGAGGCATTCCAGGGCCGCGATCACATCCGCCCTTTCGCCCCGACCGTTGTCGAAATGCCCCGTGCTGTGTCCAACCCCCCTGAAATTGAACTGCAGGCAGCTGTAACCGGCCTGGATATAGGCATCCGCAACGGCCTGGACCACCGGGTTGTACATATCACCACCGTAGAGAGGATGCGGGTGGGTTACCACTACCCCGCGCTCGGAACTTCCTTTGGTAAACAAGCCCTCCAGGGTAAGGTTACCCGAATTGAAGTGGATGCGCTCCATGGACGATTTCATTTTTTTTAATATATTGACGATGTGGCGACCGAACTCTCTTTTCTGCCAATTTTTCAGATCCGCCAATGCATCGAGGGAGTGAATGCTGCGAGGACAGGCAGTGGCCACGACGGCCATCTGCGCCTTGGTCAGCAGTAGGGGCGGATCCAGCTCCAATGCTTCCGCTTTACGGTCCCGCCAAGCTTTCAGGGCTTTTATCCGGTCCGGCACCTGGGGCGGCACCTGGGGTGCTTTTTTACGGGGGTACCGGGGTAATTTATCCGGGGTCACCTTAAACCCCTTTTTAACCGCGGCGATAATGTCTTGGCCGTGCATCGCAACCTGCCGGGCGCTCAATACTCTGAGTCGCTCCAGGCTGGAGATGGAGCGCGGTCCCCGGGTGGCAATCTTGATCAACGCGCCATTTCCTAACACCTTGAACAAAGGCCGATCTTTGCGGCGGGCAATCTTGCGCCTGAGCTCGAGGAGCTCTTCGAGTACCGCCAGCTCGATCCGTTTCAGTTTCCCGGCCCCCTTGCACTTTAGGAACAGCGGGGTACCGTCATTGACCGGCGGCCGCACCCGGCTCAAGAGCGCACATTCTTCCTCCACCCAGGACAGCCGGCCTTTGGCCTCGAGTTCCGCGGCCAGCTCGTCAGCCAGTTTCACCAGGTAGACAGCATCCTTGGCCGCGTAAGCCATCATTTCTGTGGGCAGCGGGCGGACCGACCAGTCCTTACGTTGGAATTTTTTATCCAGCTGGACGTCAAACCGGCTTTTCAGCACAGCCTCAAGCCCGGTCTCGCGAATACCCAGAAACATCGACGCCAGCTGGGTATCGAACAGGTGCTGAATGTCAATCTCAAAATCCCGATAAAGAGAACGGACATCGTAGTCCGCGCCATGAAACACCTTTTTGATCTGCGGATCGGCGAACAGGGGTTTGAGCGGGGACAAATCAGGCAGGACCAGCGGATCGACAATGGCACTGACCCGGGGCGTGGCCAGCTGCACCAGGCACACCTTCTCCTTGAAATGGTGCATGGAGTCCGCTTCCAGATCCACGGCCAATACGGCTTCGGAGTCGATCTCAGTTACCAGTTCTTCCAGCTCGCGCGCAGTTTCAATTATCCGGTATTGGTTTTCCATATGTTCTGGCCAGTCTTTCAGAGGCGCTCGAAAAAGTCAAATTTCCCTTGACCGATCATTGGAATTCACCTACCTAACAAAGCGTGTATTTAACGTAATATCTGAAGTGGTTTCAAAATCATAAGCGCAGGTGAATAGCCAATGGTCAACATAACACTTCCGGATGGAAGCATAAAGTCATTTGAAGACGCCCCCTCGGGCCGGGATGTGGCCCTGAGTATTTCCGAGGGCTTTGCCCGCAATTGCGTTGCCGTGGAGTTGGATGGGGCTATCACGGACCTGAGCACCCCCCTGCCAGGGGATACCGCCATCCGCCTGATCACCAAGAAAGATCCGGAAGCAATTGAGATCCTGCGCCACTCGGCCGCCCACGTCATGGCCCAGGCGGTCCTGGAGCTCTATCCCGAAGCCAAACTGACGATTGGGCCGGCCGTGGAAAACGGGTTTTACTACGATATCGACATGCCGCCCGTTTCCGAAGACGATTTCGAAAAAATCGAAGCGGTCATGAAAAAGATCATCAAGGCCAAACTCCCCTTTGTGCGCGAAGAGGTCCCCAAGGATGAGGCGCTGGACTTTTATAAGGACGAGCCCTACAAGCAGGAAATGCTGGCGGACCTCGCGGACGGCACCATCTCTTTCTACAAGCAGGGCAATTTCACCGACCTGTGCCGCGGCCCGCACCTGCCCCACACGGGATACATTAAGGCCTTCAAGTTGATGAAAGTATCCGGGGCCTACTGGCGCGCCGACCAGAACAACGCCCAACTCCAGCGCATCTATGGGACGGCTTTTTTCGACAAGAAGCAGTTGAAAAAATACCTGCATTTCCTCGAAGAGGCCAAAAAAAGAAACCACCGCAAGCTGGGCATTGCCATGGATCTGTTCAGCTTTCACGACGAAGCGCCGGGCATGCCGTTTTTCCACTCCAAGGGCATGGCGGTCTGGAACGTTCTGCTCGATTACTGGCGCGAAGAGCACCAACGGGCCGGCTACGTGGAAACCAAAACACCGATCATGCTGACCCGCACCCTGTGGGAACGCAGCGGCCACTGGGAAAATTACCGGGAAAACATGTACACTTCGGAGATCGATGACTTCGAATACGCCATCAAACCGATGAACTGCCCCGGCGGCATGCTGCTGTATAGCTCCCAGCCGCATTCGTACAAAGACCTGCCGCTGCGCCAGGGCGAAATCGGGCTGGTTCACCGTCACGAACTCAGCGGGGTGCTCTCCGGTCTGTTCCGGGTCCGGGTTTTTCACCAGGACGATGCCCACATCTTCATGGTGCCCGACCAGATCCAGGACGAGATTCTGGGGGTATTGCAACTGGTCGAGCGCATCTACAGCACGTTCGGCCTCAAATTTCACCTGGAGCTTTCCACCCGCCCGGAAAAATCGATTGGCAATGATGCGGATTGGGAGGTGGCCACCGACGGTCTGCGCTCCGCCCTGGACCGTTATGGCCAGGAATATAAAATCAATGAAGGCGACGGCGCCTTTTACGGGCCCAAAATCGATGTTCACATCCAGGATGCCCTGGGACGGACCTGGCAGTGCGGCACGATCCAGCTGGATATGTCCCTCCCGGAAAGATTCGATCTGTTCTACGTCGGCAAGGACAACGACAAACACCGGCCCATCATGATTCACCGGACCATCTTTGGTTCCATTGAACGGTTCTTCGGTATTCTCATCGAGCATTTCGCCGGACGCTTCCCCCTTTGGCTGGCACCGGTCCAGGCGGCGCTTTTGCCCATCAACGATGACCTGGTCGAATATGCCGAATCGATCCAGAGCACTCTGGAGGCTGCCGGCCTGCGGACCGAACTCGACCGCCGGACGGAAAGCCTGAACCGGAAGGTGCGGGATGCCCAGTTGGCCAAAACGCCGCTGATTTTGACCATCGGGGGCAAGGAAAAAGAAGCCGGGACCCTCTCGGTGCGCACGCTGGACGGCAAGGTCCGCTACGGAATTCTCCAGCAGGATTTTCTGGACCAGGTTGTGGCGCATGTAAAGACACGGAAGCTGGATTTCGACATTTTCCAGGATTCCTAACGCTATCGGTATCGCAATCGAAAAGGGTTTCCGATTTCGAACCCGAACCCGATCCCGATTTCGATCAAGACACATCGACATGCAGCCGTCCAGGCTCCACCCTAAAGGCACGTAACCCTCCGGAGGCAACTTTTTGACGGTTTCCAGATTCACCCGCTACTGGCTGCCGGTCATCGTCTATTGTACCGCCATCTTCATCCCGTCATCCTTTCCCACCACCGAGCAGCTCCCGTCCTGGCCCTTTCTGGATAAAATCCTGCACGTGGTCGCCTATGCCCTTCTGGGGTATCTGGTGTTTCGGGCCCTTGCTACCGGCCGGTTGGCCCATAGTTTAAATTTAGCTCTCATTATCAGTATTTTATTTGCCGCCCTGTATGGTGCCAGCGACGAGTGGCACCAGTCTTTCGTGCCGGGTCGCTCGCCTGAAACGGCGGATGCCCTGGCCGATCTGGTCGGTGGCACCATCGGGGCCGGGATCGGATGGCTGAGGTCCAGAGGCTTCTTCTAAATTAGGATTTTGGTTCAAGGTACGGGGGACGAGCGGTTTTCCCGGTTGGTGGGACTCCCCGCTTGATTTGTTTCTCGAATGCGGGTTGCAACCAAATGAATACATTGAGTATTTATGTGTTTTTGCTTACGGTTGCACCGGACGGCTTGAAAACCGACACTCCGTGCCGAAACCGAACGCCCAACGCCGAGATTGGACCAAAAGACAATTTAGAAGCAGTCTCTAAACGGATTGACAAAACGACCGGCCTTTTGTAATGATTACAAGCTTGAAATAGCGTGACTAAATGGCGCAAAGAGGCCTTAAAAACCTCTTCGAAAAGGAGGTCGACCAGACCATGAGCGACAAGCAGACTCTCACGATCAACGGTAATCAAATTGAATTCGATAACGGTGAAACTATTTTGGATGTGTGCCGTCGCAGCAGTATTGATGTGCCCACCTTGTGCCATCTCAAGGGGGCAAACCCGACCGGGGCCTGCCGCATCTGTGTCGTGGAAGTTGAAAATGCCCGCAGCCTGCTGACCGCCTGCTCGACACCGGCGGCCGCCAATATGGTGGTGGAAACCGAATCGCCGGCCGTCATTACGGCTCGCAAGGAAATCCTGCAGTTATTGCTCTCTTCGGGCAATCACAATTGTGCCGTCCGGGGCTCCGATGACAAAGACTGGACCGGCTTTCAGAGGAAGGTCCGGGAAGATGACAACAGCGCGGAACTTTGCCCGGTATGGGGCGATTGCCGCCTGCAGGACCTGGCCTACCATTACCAGGTGAACGGGGAAGGCTTTGCGGCCACCGAAACCCGGTACCCCATGGAAACCGTCAACCCCTTCATCGTTCGGGATTTCTCCCGCTGTATTCTCTGCGGCCGCTGCGTACAGGCCTGCAATGAAGTCCAGGTCAACAATGCCATCGATTTCGGATACCGCGGGGCGGCCACCAAGATCATCGCCGCCGGCGACAAACCGCTGAAAGACTCCGATTGCGTTTTCTGCGGTGAGTGTGTCCAGGCCTGCCCGGTCGGCGCCCTGGTCGAAAAGGATGTCCGCTACCAGGTCCGGCAGTGGGATACGGAAAAAGTCCGCACCACCTGCAGCTACTGCGGGGTCGGCTGCCAGCTGAACCTGCATGTCCGGGACAACAAGGTCGTCAAGGTGACCGGCGTCGAAGATTTGCCGCCCAATAATGGGAGCCTCTGCGTCAAAGGCCGCTTCGGGTATCATTTCATCGATTCCCCGGAACGTCTCACGGTTCCGCTGATCCGCAAAAACGGTGAGCTGCAAGAAGCTTCCTGGGACGAGGCCCTGGACCTGGTTGCGGCGCGCTTCAAGGAAATCCGTGATAACAGCGGCCCGGACAGTTTGGGTGTGCTGACCTCCGCCCGGATCACCAATGAAGAGAACTATATCGCCCACAAATTCACGCGGGCGGTGCTCAAGACGAACAACATCGATCATTGCGCCCGATTGTGACACAGCTCCACCGTGGCCGGTCTGGCCGCAGCTTTCGGAAGTGGCGCCATGACGAACACCATCGCCGATATTGAGACTGCCGATGTCATCCTCGTCACCGGATCCAATACCACTGAAAACCACCCGGTACTGTCCAGTTTTGTCAAACGGGCCGTTACCCAGCGCGGGGCCAAGCTGATCGTGGCCGATCCGCGGAAAATCAAACTTACCGAGTACGCCGATCTCTGGCTGCGCCAGAAGCCAGGCTATGATGTGGCCTGGATCAACGGCATGATGCACGTGATCCTCGAAGAGGGTCTGCACCACCAGAAATTCATCGAAGAGCGCACCGAAGAATTTGAGGCCGTGGTGGAAACCGTGAAAAAATACACCCCCGCTTACGTGGAAGAGCTGACGGGGATCCCGGCCGACGATCTCGTCGCGGCTGCGCGACTTTACGGTAAAGCCGATGCCGGCAGCCTGCTCTACTGCATGGGCATCACCCAGCACACCTCCGGGGTCGACAACGTAAAGAGCCTGGCCAACCTGGCCATGTTGAAAGGCAATATGGGTAAGCCGGGCGGCGGGGTGAATCCGCTACGCGGCCAGAACAATGTGCAGGGCGCCTGTGACATGGGCGGGCTGCCCAACGTTCTGACCGGCTATCAGCCGGTGACCAGCGAGGAGGCCATCAAGAAAATGGAGGCCGCCTGGGGCGTTACCGGCCTGCCCACCGAGATCGGGTTGACCGTAACCAAGATGCTCCCCAAGGCCCATGAAGGTGAATTCAAGGCCATGTACATCATCGGTGAAAACCCGCTGGTGTCTGATGCCGACCTTAACCATGCCAGGGCCTGCATGGAACATCTGGATTTTCTGGTCGTACAGGATATTTTTCTGACCGAAACCGCCCAGATCGCCGATGTAGTGCTGCCGTCGCGCTGTTTTGCCGAAAAGGAAGGGACATTCTCCAATACCGAACGCCGCGTGCAGCGGGTGCGCCAGGCAGTCGAACCGCCGGGCGAGGCCCGCTACGACTGGGAGATCACCTGTGACATCGCCCGCCGCATGGGCTTTGACATGTCCTACGCGAACAGCGAGGAGATCTTCGATGAGATTGCCAAGGTGACGCCCTCTTACACCGGCATCTCCTATGAACGCATTGAGGATTTGGGCATTCACTGGCCCTGTCCCAGCGCGGACCATCCCGGCACCCCGATCCTGCACACGGCGCAGTTCACCCGGGGTAAAGGGTTGTTCCATGCCATCGATGTGCAACCGCCGGCGGAAGAGGCGGATGCGGACTACCCCATGTACCTAACGACCGGGCGCTTGCTTTACCAATACCATACCGGGACCATGACCATGAAGAGTGAGGATCTCAATGTGAAGGCCCCGGGCAGTTTTGTGGAAATCTCCGCGGCCGATGCGGACCGCTACAAATTGGCGGATGGGGACATGGTGGAGGTCGCCTCCCGCCGGGGAACGATCCAGGCCAAGGTTCAAATTTCGACCAAAGCCGTCGACGGCACCGTGTTCATTCCCTTCCACTATGCCACCGCGGCGGCCAACATGCTGACCAATGCCGCCCTCGACCCGATTTGCGGTATTCCCGAATTTAAGGTATGCGCCGTGAAACTGTCCAAAGCGGCCTGAAGGATAAAATAAAATTGATAAAAGCCCGTTACGAAAGTTTCGTATCGGGCTTTTTCTTTTCTGAAATGAATAATACCGTGATTATTCCGGTATGGGTTTGATCCTGCATCTATTACGCACTGTTGGCAACTAGACGTAATAAGGTCTGATTTTTCTATTGATTAAGGTGGGTTATCTA
>Ga0049108_10000056_pt1 | contig 66443 bp, 59 predicted proteins | sample WorMetilPIANOSA2_FD_60020 | JGI IMG/M metagenome (GOLD analysis project Ga0049108, IMG submission 60020) | Marine gutless worms symbiont microbial communities from Max Planck institute for Marine Microbiology, Germany - Olavius ilvae PIANOSA.2 | ecosystem: Host-associated > Annelida > Digestive... | reverse complement strand
CGGGGTGGCCGGGCGGGGGTGCGGGCCGGTGCCGATTCCGTCCTAATCGATAATGCTCTAAGCCTTCCAGAAGCGCGGCGCGGCGCGATAGACGGCCAACACCTGCGGCAGGTCGGCGAGCTGGGCGTCGATGCGGGCAGCCTGCCAGCCGCTCAGCACGCGGGCGGCGCGCGACAGGCTGGCGATGTGGGCCTCGCGGCCCGCGGCGCGCAGCTCCAGGTCCTCGATCAATCCGCGCCCGACGACGGCGTCGTTGAGCGCCCCCAGGTGGTCCTGGATGCCGGCGACGGCGCCGATGAACGGCTTGGTGCCGCCCTTGTAGAGCGATCGGAACGATTCCGCCGCGTAGCGTAGCTTCTTGGCGTTGAGGCGCACCTCGTGCAGCTGTTCCGTAGTCAGCCGCTTGTGCTTGCGGGCCAGGCGGTCGACCTGGCGGCAGCGCTTGTCCAGCACGACGGCGGCGATCTCACGCACCGGCCGGGCACCCGACCGGCCGCCGTCCTCGCCGCTCAGCCAGCCGCTGTCCTCCAGCCACAGGTTGAGCTGCAGGATGAAGCGCGTGTAGCGCCGGTCGAGCAGCAGGTCGCGCGCCGCGGCGTAGGCGTCGTGCTGCGCCGCCTCGGCCAGCTCGCGCAGCACCGGCAGGCTGGACTCGTCGGGCAGCCGCCGCTCCAGCGGCGCCAGGGTCTCGGCCAGGAAGACGTCCCAATCCCGCGCGGGACCGAGCCGGCGCTGCAGCCAGCGCAACTCCTGGCGCAGGTAGTCGTCGGCGGCGGGCACCAGGACGCCGCGGCAGGCGCCGACCAGCGCGCGGAGCTGGCGCACGGCGACGCGCATCTGGTGCACGCCCTCCGGATCGCTGCCCAGAAACACGACGTCCTCGTTGCCGCGCAACTGATTCAGCCGGGCCCGGGCGATCGTGACGAACGCCTCGGCGGCCGGCATGTCGCGCTTGAGGCGGATCTTGGCGGCAGTGATCGGCTGCGGCCGCTCCTCGGCATCGCCGGCCAGGCGGTAGCCGCGCGAGGCCTTGGTGTCGCGCGCGATGCGGAACGGCAGGCTCTCGGTCAGCAGCAGCGCCAGCTCGTAGAGCCGCCGCGGCGCGCCGGTGACCAGCTCCAGCTCGGCCTCGCAGATCGGCTCGCGGCCGTGCTGCGTGCGGATCTCGCCCTCGTCGAGGGCCAGCATGATCTCGCTGTCGACGAAGCGCAGCGGCACCTCGCTGCGCTTGACGATCGTCGCGAACAGGGGCTGCAGCTGTTCGGCCAGGTGCTCGCGCTCGAACAGCGCGCGCAGGCCCGCGTCGTCGATCAGCGTCGGATCCGGCCGCTCGCCCTCGATCGGCGCCTCGTACTCCTGGCGCTCCTGGGCGCCGTTGACGTTGTCGTTGCCGACTTTCAGCGTCTGGCGCCGGCTGCGGCCGTCGTCGCGCACGCGCAGCGCCATCTCGCGCGCCTTCAGCGACAGCGAGGGCGTGTCGAAATAGGTCGCGTTGAGCTGCCGCGTGCGGGCCCGGGCCTGCTTCATCGGGCGCAGCAGGCTGAGACGGCGCAAACGCGCCAAGTCCGACGCATCGAGCGCCAGTTTGAGTTCGATTTCCCGAGCCATTCCGCGCGCTTGCGCAACCCCCGTGGCCAGGCCGGTGAGCGCCGGCGGTTACAGAACTGTCATACTTGGGAGATCGAGACTAGCGCACCGCGCGCGCCGGCCCATGATGCCCTGTGGATAACCTAACCCGGCGGCGGCGCGTCGTCATCCTCGTCGAACAGAATCCGCTCCGCGGCGCCGTCCAGATCGTCGTACTGGCCCGATTTCAGCGACCACAGAAAGGCCGCCAGGCCCAATGCCCCCAGCAGCAGCGCCGCGGGTATGAGGTACAGGAGGCCGCTCACCGGCGGCCTCCGGCGAGGCGCAGGGCGTTCGAGACGACGACCAGCGACGAGGCCGACATGGCGATGGCGGCGACCAGCGGCGTGACGAAGCCGGCCATGGCCAGCGGCACGGTCACAATGTTGTAGGCGAAGGCGAGCCCGAAGTTCTGGTGCACCAGGCGCCCGGCCCGGCGGGCCACGCTCAACGCCTCGGTGACGGCGCCGAGGCCGCGGCCCTGGAAGATCACGTCGGCGGCAGTCTGGCTGATGTCGGCGGCGGTCGCCGGGGAGATCGAGACGAACGCCGCGGCCAGCGCCGGCGCGTCGTTGAGGCCGTCGCCGACCATGCAGACCCGCCGCCCCTCGCCGGCCAGCGCCTCCAGCCGCGCCACCTTGTCGGCCGGGGTACAGCCGGCGCGCCAATCGGCGAGGCCCAGCTCAGCCGCCACCGCGGCGACCGTCGCCGCGCGGTCGCCCGACAACAGCTCGACCGTCAGGCCGCGGGCGGTCAGCTCGGCGATCACCGCCGCCGCGTCGGGCCGCGGCGCGTCGCGGAAGGCGAAGCGCACCGTGCGCTCGGGTCCCTTGAACCACAGCTCCGGCCCGGCCGCGTCGTCGTCGGCGACGCCGCAGAAGCGGCGGCTGCCCAGCCGCACCTCGCCCGAGGGCGCGTCGAGCGCCAGCCCGGCGCTCGGCACCTCGCGCACGCCGTCGGCCACCGGTGCCGAGCAGCGCCGGGCCAGCGCCCGCGCCAGGGGATGGGTGCTGGCGCCGGCCAGGCGCACGGCCGCGGCGAGGTCGTCGCTCGTCCAGTCGCCGGCGATCAGTTCCGGCCGGCCCTCGGTCAGGGTCCCGGTCTTGTCGAACACCACGTGGTCGATGCCGGCGAGACGCTCGAGCGCCGTCGCCGACTTGGTCAGCACGTCGCGGCGCAGCAACCTGCCGCTGGCGACGACCTGGACGACCGGCACGGCAAGGCCGAGCGCGCAGGGACAGGTGACGATCAGCACCGCGATGGCGGTCAGCAGCGCCGGCTGCCAGGCCGCGCCGAGGGCCAGCCAGCCGACGAACGTCGCCAGCGCCAGCACGTGCACGGCCGGCGCGTAGAAGCGCGCGACGCGGTCGGCGATCTCGACATAGCGGGCGCGGCGCTGTTCGGCCGCCTCCATGAGACGCGCGATCTCGGCGAGCAGCGTGCCCTCGCCCACCGCCGTGACGCTGAGCCTGAGCGGCGCCGAGAGGTTCAGAGTGCCGGCATAGACCGTGTCGCCGGGCGCGACCCGGGCCGGCACCGTCTCGCCGGAGATCAGTGCGGTGTCGACCTCGGAGGCGCCGTCGACGATGCGGCCGTCGACCGGCACCCGCTCGCCCGCCGCGACCAGCGCCGTCATGCCGGGCGCGACCTCTTCGGGCGGCAGCAGGAAGCGGCGCCCGGCGGCGTCCACGAGGGTGACGGCCGTTGCGCCTAGCGAAACGACGTTCTGTGCCACGGAACGCGCCTGGCCGCGCGCCCGGGCGTCGAGATAGCGGCCGACCAGCAGGAAGAACAACAGCGTCACGGAGCTATCGAAATAGGCGTGCGGACCGCCCTGGACCGTCTCGAACAGGCTCATGCCGGCGGCGAGCACGACGGCGAGCGAGATCGGCACGTCCATGTTGAGGTGCCGGTGGCGCAGCGCCGCCCCCGCCGAGGCGAAGAACGGCCGGCCGGCATAGACGATCGCCGGCAGCGCGATGAGCGCCGAGATCCAGTGCAAGAGGTCGCGCGTCGCCGGGCCCATGCCCTGGCCGTGCCCGGCCCAGACGGCGACCGACAGCAGCATCACGTTGGCCGCGGCGAAGCCGGCGACCGCCATGGCGCGCAACAGCTCGGCCGCGCGCCTGTCGTCGCTGGCGGCCAGCAACGCCGGGTCGAACGGCACCAGGCGGTAGCCCAGCGCCTCGACCGCGGCGACCGCCGGCGCCGGGTCGGCGTCACTGTCCAGGCGGATGCGCAGCCGCCGCGTCGTCAGGTTGGCACGGCCGGCCAGGACGCCGTCGACGGGCGCGAGGGTGCGCTCGATGCGGGCGACGCAGCCGCCGCAAGTCATGCCGTCGACCAGGAGGCTGAGCACCACGGCGTCGCCGTCCGGCCGCACGTAGGCGGCGAGATCGGGACGCGCGTCGGCGAACCGCTCGGCAGTCTCCGGCGGCCGGGCCAACGCCGCGGCACTGCCGCAGCACGCCGGACTCAGCGGATAAACGTCCGCTGCGTCAGCTGATGCGTGCCCTGCGGATGCCGTATGGAGAGGCGGATGTCCCATTGCCCTTTCAGCGGCAGTTCGATCTCGGCTTCGTAGCGGCCGGCGCCGCTCTCGGTCAGCGCCGTCTTGAAGTCCATGCCCTCGTGGGTCGGGCGGATGAAGCGCGTTTCGACCTCGGCCCCTGTCAGCGGCGCGCCGGCGCGATCGCGCAGCGTCACGCCGACGGCGACGCCCGCGCCGCCCAGCCGCTCGGTCCCCAGATCGATCTGCCAGCCAAGCGCCTCCTGGCGCGCGACGGCCGCCAGCGTCTCGTTGTAGCGGAGGCCCTTTTCGTAATGATCCTCGGTCGTTAGCCCGGTGAAGGTCGCGGTCGCATAGTGGATCAGCGTTCCGTTGGCGCCGATCGTCACGACGAATCCGGCGACGAACAACCACGGGATCCATTCGTCGCGCCAGCGCATCCCGCTCACCTTTCGGGACCGCGTAGCGACGCATCGTACCGCGCCGTCTCGCGCGAGCCGCCGATCTCATCCAGCTCGAAGACGAAATCGCGGACGCCGTCGGCGCTCAGCGCCTCCGGCGGCACGGCGACGAAGACGCGGTAGGTGGTGACGGTGTCCGCCTCCGCGGTCAGGTGCAGCGCCGCGCCCCGTCCCTCGCGCCCGACCGAGAAGATCTCGGCTTCGGGCAGGCCGTCGGTGCGCAGCGTGAAGTCGCGCACGGCGCGGCGCTTGTTGAGGATCTTCACCGTGAAGCCGTTACGGATCGCGCCGTCGCTGAGCTTGACGAAGAGCGGGTTGCGGTCGTGCAGCACGTTGACGTCCAGGCTGGTGCGGGTGGCGAGACCGATGACCATGATACTGCCGACGAGGACGAGCAGCGCCATGTAGAGCATGGTGCGCAGGCGCAGCAGGCGATAGCGCGGCGGCCGCCCCTCGGCGCGCGCCTGCTGGCGCGCCGTGGTGTCGTACGTGATCAGGTTCGGCGGCCGGCCGACCCGCGCCATGATGTCGTTGCAGGCGTCGACGCACAGGGCGCAGCCGATGCACTCCAGCTGGTTGCCGTCGCGAATGTCGATGCCGGTCGGGCAGACCGCGACGCACTGGTTGCAGTCGACGCAGTCGCCGCGGTCGTCCCACGTCGTGCCCTTCTTGTGGGGCGCCCGCGGCTCGCCGCGCCAGCGCTCGTAGGTGACGATCAGGGAATCTTCGTCGAACATCGCCGCCTGAAAGCGCGGCCACGGGCACATGTAGGTGCAGACCTGCTCGCGCGCGATGCCGGCCAACAGGTATGTCGTCGCCGTGAACAGGCCGATGAAGAGCACTGTCTGGTAGGCGACCTCGAACGCCACGATCTCCGCCACCAGCGTCGGCGCGTCCTTGAAGTACACGATCCAGGCGCCGCCGGTGAGCACAGAGATGACCAGCCAGGTGCCGTGCTTCGCGACCTTCTTCGCGACCTTGCCCGTGCTCAGGGGCGACTTGTCGAGGCGAATGCGCTGGGCGCGGTCTCCCTCGATCTGACGCTCGACCCAAATGAACAGGTCGGTCCACACCGTCTGCGGGCAGGAGAAGCCGCACCAGACGCGGCCGAAGAGGGAGGTGGCGAGGAACAGGCCGAGCGCGCCAAGAATCAGCAGGCCGGCCAGGTAGTAGACCTCCTGCGGCCAGATCTCGATCCACAGGAAGTAGGCGCGCCGGTGCGGCATGTCGATCAGGAACGCCTGGTCCGGCGCGCCCCTGCCGCGGTCCCAGCGCAGCCACGGCGCCAGGTAGTAGATGCCCAGCAGCACGATCAGCCCCGTCCATTTGAGGCGCCGAAAGGTGCCGCGTATGCGCTTCGGATAGACGCGCACGCGCGAGGCGTAGAGCGACGGCTCCTCGAGCTGCTTGCGGACGGACGGCGCGTCCTCGACCGGGACCTCGGACATGCGGATCGACCTCGCTGTGGGCGGCCCGCCGCCGCCCGGGCCTCGCGGTGCGGCTACTCGCCGCCACCCAGGGAGTGCACGTAGACCGTCAGCATCTTGATCGTGTTGTCGTCCAGTCGGCCGACCCAGGCCGGCATGACGCCGTGGCGCGCGCGGTGGAGTTGGGTCTCGATCTCCTCTCGCGTGCCGCCGTAGAGCCAGACCTGGTCGTTGAGCCGCGGCGCGCCCAGTTCCTGGATGCCCTCGCCCTGCTCGCCGTGGCAGGCGACGCAGTTCTCCGCGTAGATGTTCGAGCCGACCGCGAGTTGCATCGTGTCGCCGCCGTCCTCGGCGCCGCTCAGCGACAGCACGTAGGTCGTGGTGGCGGCGATCTCCTCGCGCGTCAGCAGCTCGTCGGCGCCGAACGCCGGCATCTCGGAGAAGCGCGTGTCCTCATTGGCCTCCCAGCGCACGCCGTAGAGCAGCGTCTCGTGGATCGCCTCGGTGGTGCCGCCCCACAGCCAGGCGTCGTCGGCCAGGCTGGGATAGCCGGGACCGCCCGTGGCACCGGCGCCGTGGCAGGGCGCGCAATTGTCGGCGAAGGCCGAGCCGCCGCCGGCCAGCGCGAAGTTGAGGAGTTCGGCGTCGCCGCGAATTTCGTCGACCTCGGCGACGGCGATGCGGTCGAGGTACTGGCGCTGCGCCGCCCGCGCGGCGGCGATGCGCTCCTCGACCACCAGCCGCGCGTCGTAGCCCAAGGTACCCTTCGTGTGCCCGGTAATGCCGGGGATCGCCGGATAGAGCACGTAATACAGCACCGATATGGCGATCGTGGCGTAGAGGATGTAGAGCCACCAACGCGGCAGCGGGTTGTTGAGCTCCTGGATGCCGTCCCACTCGTGGCCGGTCGTCTCGACATAGCCCTTGGCGTGCTTCTCCGCGCGTGTCGGCATTACCGGGTCTCCTCGCGCCGCCCGCCCGCGGGTGCGCCAGCGTCGTCGTCGTCCTTGAACGGGATGTTGGCGGCGTCGCGCATCGCCTCACGGCGGCGGCGGCTGGGCCACAGCGCCCAGCCGACGATGCCGCCGAACAGCAGCATCAGCCAGACGACCCAGTAGGGCCGCAGCACGTCGACGATCGCGGTCAGGTCCATCGGATCGTCCCTACTGCTGCAGGTCGCTGGCGTCGTACTGGGTGAAGTCGACCAGCGTGCCGAGCATCTGCATGTAGGCGATGATGGCGTCGAGTTCCGTGATGCGCGCCGGGTCGCCGTCGAAGTCGCCGTAAGAGATCTTCGGGTAGCGCGCCTCGAGGTCGTCGGTGTCGGCGTCCGGCGTCGCCTGCGCCTCGAGGTCGGCGACGGCGTTGTCGATCATCTCCTCGCTGTAGGGCACGCTGACGACGCGCAGCGTCGCCAGGTGCTCGGCCATGTCGGCGTAATCGAGCTCGCGCTCGGCCATGAACGAGTATGGCGGCATGATCGACTCCGGCACCACCGAGCGCGGATCAATCATGTGCACGGCATGCCACTCGTTGGAGTACTTGCCGCCGACGCGGGCGAGGTCCGGCCCGGTGCGCTTCGAGCCCCACTGGAACGGGTGGTCGTAGATGCTCTCCGCCGCCAGGCTGTAGTGGCCGTAGCGCTCGATCTCGTCGCGGAAGGGGCGCACCTGCTGTGAGTGGCAGGTGTAGCAGCCCTCGCGGATGTAGATGTTGCGCCCGACCAGCTCCAGCGGACTGTAGGGCCGCACGCCGTCGACCTCCTCGATCGTGCTCTCGATGGTGTAGAGCGGCACGATCTCGACGATGCCGCCGATCGCCACGGTGATCAGGATCAATACCGCCATCAGCGGCAGGTTGGTCTCGATCAGCTTGTGCTTGATCCACATCGCCCGGCCCCCCTATTCCGCCGGGGCCGCGGCCGGCGCGAGTCCGGCCTCCTCGGCCAGCTCGCCGCTTGCGGTGCGCCACAGGTTGTAGACCATGATCAGGGCCCCCAGCAGGAACAGCACGCCGCCCAACAGACGGATCAGGTAGAACGGGTGCATCGCCTCGACGGTCTCGACGAAGCTGAACTGCAGGAAGCCCAGGTCGTCGTAGGCGCGCCACATCAGGCCCTGCATGATGCCGCTGATCCACATCGCGACGATGTAGAGCACGATGCCGATCGTCGACAGCCAGAAGTGGTAGGAAACCAGCTTCAGGCTGTAGAGGCGCACCGACCCCCACAGCCTCGGCGCCAGGAAGTAGACCGCGCCGAAGCTGATGTAGGAGACCCAGCCGAGCGTGCCGGAGTGCACGTGGCCGATCGTCCAGTCGGTGTAGTGGCTGAGGCTGTTGACCTCGCGGATCGACATCACGGGGCCTTCGAAGGTCGACATGCCGTAGAAGCCGAGCGAGACCACCATGAAGCGCAAGACGGGGTCGGTGCGCAGCTTGTCCCAGGCGCCCGACAGCGTCATCAGGCCGTTGATCATGCCGCCCCAGGACGGCATCCACAGCATGATCGAGAAGGTCATGCCCAGCGTCTGCGCCCAGACCGGCAGGGCGGTGTAGTGCAGGTGGTGCGGCCCGGCCCAGATGTAGAGGAAGATCAGCGACCAGAAGTGCACGATCGACAGGCGGTAGGAGTAGATCGGCCGCTCCGCCTGCTTGGGCACGAAGTAGTACATGATGCCCAGGAAGCCGGCGGTGAGGAAGAAGCCGACCGCGTTGTGGCCGTACCACCACTGGGTCAGCGCGTCCTGCACCCCGGCCCACAGGATGTAGCTCTTGGTGCCGAAAAACGACACCGGGACGGACAGGTTGTTGACCAGGTGCAGCATCGCCACGGTGATGATGAAGGACAGGAAGAACCAGTTGGCGACGTAGATGTGCGGTTCCTTGCGCCTCAGGATCGTGCCGCCATAGACCACCAGGTAGAGCACCCAGACGATGGTCAGCCAGATGTCGACGTACCACTCGGGCTCGGCGTACTCCTTCGACTGGGTGACGCCAAACAGGTAGCCGGTCGCCGCCAGCACGATGAAGATCTGGTAGCCCCAGAACAGGAACTGCGCGACCTCCGGCCCGCCGAACAGCGGCGCGCGGCAGGTCCGCTGCACGCAGTAGAGCGAGGAGGCGAAAAGCGCGTTGCCGCCGAAGGCGAAGATCGCCGCACTGGTGTGCAGCGGCCGCAGGCGCCCGAAGGAGAACCACTCCAGATCGAGATTGAAGATCGGGAAGGCGAGCTGCAGGGCGATGTACGTCCCCACCAAGAAGGCCGCCACGCCCCAGAACACCGTGGCGATGGTGAACTGCTTGACGACCTGCATGTCGTAAGCGGTATCCCCGGCACGGGCGCCGGGCGCTGCGGCGACGTCTACTGAGGCCATCTAGGGCACCCCCCTCGTCTCTCAACCGGTCGTACGACCGGCCGCGGCGATGATGCTCCACCGTCGCGACGCGGCGCGACACTCCCCGATTCGCAGTATGTCACCATTGACGTGTGTCAAACCGCCGGTTTACCTGACAGCGATATTAGGTCGCACTTTCGAGTCCCCGGCGACCTCTGGCGGGGCGGCTAGCGGCCCGGAGGCGCAGAGTATGAGAGTTTTGGCGTTCGCGGCGATGGTCCTGATCGCGATCATCGGCCTATACATGGCCAGCCAAGCCGTGGATCCGGTGTTCGAAGGCGTCGGCCTGTTCCTGTTCGCCTTTGGCGTGCTGGCCAATTTCCGGCTCATCCACCGCTACGTCGGCGCCCCCTAGAGGGATCGCAAAACGGCTGGCGGGGCGGCCGCCCGGGCGGGTACCATCCGCTTCAGGGGCGAGCGATCAACGACCAGGGGCTTTCGTGGAGGATTCGACGGCGATCGGTGAGTTAGCGCGCCCGCCCGAGGAGGCGCGCGAGCGGCCGCGGCGCAGCCGCATCGGCGCGCAGAACGAGGCGCGCATCCTGGAGGCGGCGGAGCAGGTCTTCGCCGACTACGGCTTCCATGGCGCGACGACGGCGATGATCGCCGGCCGCGCCGGCATCCCCAAGCCCAACCTGCACTACTACTTCAACACCAAGGAAGACCTCTACGTCACGGTGCTGGAGAACATCCTGGGCCTGTGGCTGGGCGCCGCCGACGTGCTGAACGGCGAGCTGCCGCCGGACCGGGCGATCGAGGCCTATATCCGCGAGAAGATGGCCTACTCGCGCACGCGGCCCTTGGCCTCCAAGGTGTTCGCCAACGAGATCATCAACGGCGCGCCGCAGCTCATGCCCGTTCTCAGGGGCCCGCTGCGCGCCACGGTCGAGCGCAAGTCCCAGGTCATCCGGCGCTGGATCGCCGCGGGCCTGATCGACCCGATCGAGCCCGAGCACCTGTTCTTCACGATCTGGGCGACGACCCAGACCTACGCCGATTTCGGCGCCCAAACGGCGGCGGTGCTCGGCAAGCCGGCGCTCGACGACGCCGATTTCGAGGCCGCCGCCGACTTCGTCTGCCAGGTGATCCTCAAGGGCATCGGCGCCCGCGGCTGAACGTCCAGCCCCCTTTCCCCTAGCCCGGTCCCCTCCCCGCGCGGTATCCTCTTGACCAACAGGTCAAAGCTTCGACACGGGAGGTCGAGGACATGTCGGTACTGATCAAGGGCGGCACGGTCGTCACCGCCGACGACAGCCGCCAGGCGGACGTCTTCTGCGAGAACGGCAAGATCGCGGCCGTCGGCGAGAACCTCGCCGCGCCGGGCAGCGCCGAGGTGATCGACGCCGGCGGTGCGCTGGTGATGCCGGGCGGCATCGACCCGCACACCCACATGGAACTGCCCTTCATGGGCACCGTCGCCTCGGAGGATTTCTTCACCGGCACCTCCGCCGGCTTCTGCGGCGGCACGACGATGATCATCGATTTCGTCATCCCCAACCCGCAACAGCCGCTCTTGGACGCCTACCACCAGTGGCGCGGCTGGGCCGAGAAGGCGGCCGGGGACTATTCGTTCCACGTCGCCGTGACGTGGTGGGACTCGAGCGTGCACGCGGACATGGGCACGCTGGCGCGCGACCACGGCGTCAACAGCTTCAAGCACTTCATGGCCTACAAGGGCGCCATCATGTGCGACGACGAGGTCCTGGTGAACAGCTTCACCCGGGCCCGCGAGCTGGGTGCCTTGTGCACCGTGCACGCCGAGAACGGCGAGCTGGTCTACCGCCTGCAGGAAGAGATCTTCAACAAGGGCATCACCGGCCCCGAAGGCCACCCGCTGTCGCGCCCGCCCGAGGTCGAGGGCGAGGCCGCCAACCGGGCGCTGCGCATCGCCGAGGTGCTGGGCGTGCCGCTCTACGTCGTGCACAACAGCTGCATCGACTCGCTGGAGGCCATCACGCGGGCGCGACTGGAGGGCCAGATCGCCTTCGGCGAAGTGCTGGCCCAGCACCTGGTGATCGACGACAGCGTCTACAGGAACCCGGACTGGAACAAGGCGGCGGCCTACGTCATGAGCCCGCCGTTCCGGCCCAAGGAGCACCAGGCGGCGCTGTGGCGCGGCCTGCAGTCGGGCATGCTGCAGACCACGGCGACCGACCACTGCTGCTTCTGCGCGCCGCAGAAGCAGGCCGGCCTCGACGACTTCCGCAAGATCCCCAACGGGACCAGCGGCGTGGAGGACCGCATGTCGGTGCTGTGGCACCACGGCGTGCGCACCGGCAAGCTGTCGCCCAACGACTTCGTGCGCGTGACCTCGACCAACGCGGCGCAGATCTTCAACATCTACCCGCGCAAAGGTGCCGTGAGCGTCGGCGCCGACGCCGACCTGACGGTCTGGGACCCGCAAGGCACGCGCACGATCAGCGCCAGCACCCATCACCAGAACATCGATTTCAACATCTACGAGGGCATGGAGGTGACGGGCGTGCCGGCGTACACGCTGAGCCAGGGCAAGGTGGTCTACGCGCAAGGCGAGCTCAGGAGCGAGCGCGGCGTCGGCCGCTACGTCGACCGCCCGACCTTCGCCCGCTACTACGACGTCCAGCAGACCCGCACCCGCATCGCCGAACCGACCGCGGTGGAGCGCCAGCGGCCGCAAGCGGCGGAGTAGCGCGGGCGCCATAGCCAACGAAAGGGCGGGACCCGCGGGCCCCGCCCTTTTTCTTTGCCCCGCGTCACGCCCCTCGCCCTTCGACAAGCTCAGGGTGAGGGGCTTGGAGTGATCCGGCCCGGGCGTGCCCTCTCTGCACCGGAGGGGCCCTCATGCTGAGCGGTGTCGAAGCACGAGGGCCCTGCCCCGTCGCGGTATGCCTCAGGACGGCTGCGCTTCGGCCATGTCGCGGCCACAAATTCGGGACAGGCTCCCGGGAAATACCCGGAAAACGAGCATGGCCGCAACAAGACTGCTTCCCCGCTGGGGCGAATTTGGCGAGGCGCTCATTGTCGCGGCGCAACGCTTCCCGCTGTGCCTGGTCTGCGGTGTCGCGTTCGCATTGGTGTTCGTCGTCAACGACACGCCGGAGGTCTTCTCACGGGTACCGCTGTTTTCGTTCATCGGCTTCTTCGCGTTTCTCGCCATCCGCCTGACGGCAGAAGCGCGCGGCTGGACCTGGCCGCTCGAGTGGTTCCTGCACGCGACCGCTGCCGCGCTCATCGCCGCCCACGTCTATGGCCTGACCTACGGCGGCGCGCCTGCCCTCAGTTCTGACAGCGAGACGGCGTTCGCGATCGCGTTCGTCTTGACGGCCTGCGTCGCGCCGTTTGTCGGCAGAGGCGGCACCGACCCTGCGTTCTGGGCCTTCAACCGGGCCTCGTGGACCAGCGCGGCGTTCGGCCTCGTATTCGCAGTGATCCTGGCGGTTGGCCTGATAGCCGTGTTCGCGCTGCGGGACGCCTTGTTCGACACACAAGTGCGGTCCGACCTCTTCGTCGACATCTGGGTCGTGGCCATGGCCGTGATCTGGCCGTGGATCGCTCTGTCGGGGGTGCCGCGACGTCATCCGTCGCCAGCGCCGCTCCACGTGCCGCGGCCGGTCGCGTTGCTGGTGACCTACGGCCTGGTGCCGCTCGTTGTGGTCTGTATGGCGCTCCTGAGCGTCTATTTGCTCCGCGTCGCGGTGCTTTGGTCGTTGCCGGACGGCGGGCTGGCCTGGATGATTTGCGGCTATGCGGGCTTGGGCATCGCCGTGCATGTCCTCGCCTATCCCCTGCGTGACCACGGCGCGCCTTGGGTTCGCGCCTTCCACCGGCACTTCTACCGAAGCCTGCTGCCGCTGACCGCCCTGCTGGCCTTGGCAGCGGGCGTTCGCGTCGCGGCCTACGGCCTGACCGAGCCGCGATACTTCCTCCTCCTGCTGACGGTCTGGATGGCGGCCTTGTCCGTGGTCTTCTCGACCCTCCCGCGCGCCTCTGTCAGGCTCGCCCCGGCAGCATTGGCGGGGTTGCTGGCCCTGGGATCCGTCGGTCCCTGGGGTGCCTTCGCGACATCGGTCGCCAGCCAGCAGCGCCAGCTCGAAGCCCTGCTCATCGACAGCGGCCTGCTCGCGGATGGGCGTCTCGTGCCCCTCGGCGGCACCGTCCCGCCCGGCCGCGCACGCCGCATTGCCGATATCGCGCGGTACCTTGAGCGCCGGGATGGTCTTGCCGAACTGGCTGCTTGGGCTGGCGGTGAAGGGGGTCTCACGGCCGGCAGGCTGTTGGCCGCCGCCAACCTCTACGACAAGGAGGCCAATCGAACGGCGATGCGGCGCTACAAGCCGCGGCCGCTGACGACCGTGTCCGTGCGCGACTTCGACATCTACCGGAAGATCGAGCTGCCGCGCGAACAGTACTGGATACGGACGATCATCGACCCCGAGACCGGCACGAAGTACCACCTGGAGATCGACCGCGAGCGCCCGAAGCTGTCGGTGCGGGGACCCGACCAAGCGACCGTGGTCTTCGACCTGGAGCAGATCGTCCTGAGCCTGCCGGAGCGCGGCTCCCTAGAGCGCGCGAAATCGATCTGGCGAGCGTCCGAGAACGGCCTGCGTGTGGCGCTGCAAATCGACAACCTCGCGGCAGACGTTGGCGCCGGTTTCACCGAACTTCGCAGCCTGGACGCCGTCGTCCTGATCGGCCGCGATTCCCCTACTGTCCCTAACGAGGGAGGGCGGAGCCCTTAGGCCCCGCCCTTCCCGTTCGTTCTCTGCGACCCCCGCGCTACTGCGCCGTCGCCGCGTCGAAGATCTTGTGGCTGAAGGCGCCCTGGGGCTGCTTGGTGATGACCGGGGCGTCACCGCCGCCGGCGAGCAGCACGTTGACCGAGCGGTTGAACGCCACCGGGTCGAGATAGCCGATGCCGGCCTCGCCACCGCTGCCCTCGACCAGCTTGGCGACCGCCTTCATAGCGTAGACCTGCTTCTCGCGCGACTGGCTCAGGCCCGTCTCGTCGCCCTTGACGACCGCGTCGACGGCCCCCTCCGGGTCCTTGACAGCGCCCGCCCAGCCCTTGATCGAGGCACGCAGGAAGCGCGTCAGCTTGTCCACCATGGCCGGGTCTTCGAGGCTCTTCTCCAGCACGTACAGACCGTCCTCGAGCACGCTGGCGTCGAAGTCCTCATAGAGCTGGTCCGGGCTGTAGCCGGCCTGCAGCACCTGGTAGTACTCGTTGTAGGTCATCGTCGTGATGCAATCGACCTGGCCGCTGAGCAGCGGATCGACGTTGAAGCCGACCTTCAGCATCTGCACGTCCGGGCTCGAGCCCTGGAAGCTGAGCTTCTGGTTATTGAGGAAGGCGAAGGTCGGGTACTCGTTGCCGAAGAACCAGGTGCCGACCGTCTTGCCCTTGAGGTCGCCGATGGCGCCGATGCCGGTCGCCTTCGGGCAGGTCAGGCCCAGGCCCGAGCGGTTGTAGATCTGGGCGATGTTGACGATCGGCGTGCCCTGCTCGCGCGCCGCCAGCGGGCTGCCCAGCCACTCGACCGTGACATCGGCGCCGCCGCCGACCAGCACCTGGATCGGGCTGACGTCCGGGCCGCCCGGCACGATCGTGACGTCCAGGTCCTCCTCGGCGTAGTAGCCCTTGTCCAGCGCGTAATAGTAGCCGGCGAACTGGGCCTGGGTGACCCATTTGAGCTGCAGCGTCAGCTTGTCCGCCGCCTGCGCCGCCGTGGCGCCCGCCAACAGCGCGACGCCGGCGAGCAGTGCAAGTCTCTTCATCGATTTCCCTCCATCCCTGAGATGCCTGTGGTGAAACCCGTGGACCGGGCGTTCTCCCCCACGTGTTCTGTGGCGAGTAGCTTGGTGCAGCTTTGACCGTCCGGTCAAACGTTGATTTCGCTCACTTTCTGAAGCTGTGGTGCCAGAAGGTGAAGCGCCGTTCGGTCAGCGCGACGGCGCCGTAGAACAGCGAGCCGGAGAGCGCCGCGACGGCGATCGTCGCCCACACCATGTCGAGCTGCAGCCGGCCGATCGAGGCGCTGATACGGAAGCCCATGCCGGCCAAGGGCGTGCCGAAGAACTCGGCGACGATGGCGCCGATCATGGCCAGCGTCGAGTTGATCTTCAGCGCATTGAAGATGAACGGCAGCGCGGTCGGCAGGCGCAGCTTGAAGAAGCTGGTCCAGTAGCCGGCGCCGTAGGAGTGCATCAGGTCCAGCTCCATGCGGTCGACGCTGCGCAGGCCGGCCAGCGTGTTGACCATCATCGGGAAGAAGGTCATCAGCACGATCACCGCCGCCTTCGACATGGAGCCGAAGCCGAACCACATGATCATGATCGGCGCCACGGCGACGATCGGGATGGCGCTGAAGGCGCTGCCGAGCGGCAACAGCCCGCGCGCCAGGAACGGCCGGCGCTCCACCGCGACCGCGAAGACGAAGCCGGCGATGCAGCCGACGGCGTAGCCGGTCAGGATCGCCTCGAAGAAGGTCAGGCGGAAATCGCCCCACAGGAGCGCGACGTCCTTCGCCATGCGCGCCCAGACCATGGACGGCGGCGGCAGCAGGATCCGCGGCACGTCGAAGCCGATGCAGACGATCTCCCAGAACCACAGGGCGCCCAGGCCGAACAACGCCGCGACTGCGCCGCGGCGCAGCACGACCGGCTGTTCCGGGCTGGCCAGGAACGCCATGGCGCGCCACACCAGCACGGTGAGGGCGCCGACGTAGAGCCACAGGCCCAGCGCGCCGCCGCCGCGGCCGCGGTCATGGCCAGCAGCGCCAGCGGCGCCAGTGCCCCCACCAGCACGCCCAGGAGCGCCACCAGTGCCGCGACGCGCGGCGGCATGACGGCGCGCAGCGGCACGGAACACAGCAGCACGACCAGCGGCACGGCCAGCGCCGGCGCGTCGAACCAGCCGATCGACCGCGGCGGCTCGGCTACAACTCCCGCCGGCACGACCAGCGCCAGCGCGACGACCAGCACGGCGCCGGCGTCCCAGGACGGGCGCCGCTTGAGCCGCGCCATCAGGCCTGGCTCCGCCTGGGCGGCGTGCCCATGGCGCGCAACACGCCGCGCTCGGTGCGGGCGACGGCGGCGACCAGCGCCACGGCCAGCAGCGACGAGGTCACGAGCGCCGTCCACATGTGCAGCATGTCGCCGTTGTAGGAGGCGTTGAGCAGGCGCCCGCCAAGGCCGGCCTGGCCGCCGGTCGACAGCTCCGCCACCATGGCGCCGACGAGGCCGAGTGCGATGGCCACCTTGAGGCTGGCGAACAGGAACGGCATCGACGCCGGCCAGCGCAGCTTTGTGAAGATCTGGGCGTCCGTCGCGGTGTAGGTGTGCATCAGGTCCAGCGCCAGCCGGTCGGGCGAGCGCAGGCCCTTGACCATGCCGACGGTGACCGGGAAGAAGCACAGGTACATGGAGATCGCCGCCTTGGCGACGAGGCTGGAGACGTCGAGCGCGCCGAGCACGGCCAGCAACATCGGCGCGATGGCGAGGATCGGCACGGTCTGCGAGGCGATCAGCCAGGGCATCAGGCTGGCGTCGAGCGTGCGCAGGTGCACGATGCCGACGGCCAGCACGATGCCCAACAGCGCGCCGGCCAGGAATCCGACCAGCGTCGAGGTCGCCGTGACGACCACGTGGTAGAGCAGGTTGTGCTTGCTGAGCACGTTCGCCGTCGTCGTCGTCTTCCAGAAGTCGCCGACGATCAGGTCCGGCGTCGGCAACAGCGGCCGGCGCACGGTCCAGCCGGCGGCGAGCTTCTCCTCCAGGCTGAAGACGCGGTCGGGGTCGATGCGCGAGAACTGCTTCTCGAGCTGCCAGGCGTTCATCGGCAGCGCCGCGACGTACCACAGCGCCAGAAAGCCGATCAGCACCGCGACGATGGGTGCGGCGCGCCCCAGCCTCAAGCGCACGCCGACCGGGGCGGGCGCGGCCGCGTCAGTCATAGCTGTGCCCGGCGCGCAGGCCGGCGCGCACGCGGTGGGCGATCTTCAGGAACGCCTCGCTCTCGCGGATGTCCAGCGTGCGCTCGCGCGGCAGGCCGGCGCAGTCGACGACGTCCTGGATGCGCCCCGGCCGCGGCGACATGACGACGATGCGGGTCGAGAGATACACCGCCTCCGGGATCGAGTGGGTGACGAACACCACCGTCTTGCCGGTCTCGGCCCACAGCTCCAGCAGCTGGGCGTTCAGGTTGTCGCGGGTGATCTCGTCGAGCGCGCCGAAGGGCTCGTCCATCAGCAGGAGTTGCGGTTCGAAACTCAGCGCGCGGGCGATCGACACGCGCTGCTGCATGCCGCCGGAGAGCTGCCAGGGGAACTTCTTCTCGAAGCCGGCGAGGCCGACCATGGCCAGGTAGTGGCGGGCGCGCTCGGCCTGGGCCTCGCCGGTCAGCCCCATGACCTCCAGCGGCAGCTTGACGTTGCGCTCGACGTTGCGCCACGGGTAGAGCGCCGGCGCCTGGAAGACGTAGCCGTAGGCGCGGTTGAGGCGCGCCTCGTGCGGGCTCAGCCCGTTGACGGCGATGGTGCCGCCGGTCTGGCGCTCCAGGTCGGCGATGACACGCAGCAGCGTGGTCTTGCCGCAGCCCGACGGGCCGATGAACGAGACGAACTCGCCGGGCTCGATCGCGAGATCGATGTTGTCGAGGGCGTGGACCGGCTGGTCCGCGGTCTGGAACACCAGCGACAGGCCGCGGATGTCGATGACCGGGCCGTGCGCCGCCGCTTCGTTGTCGGTTGCCTCGCTCACGCGCGCCGCATCGTTCGCGATCGCCAAACTCGTCGCTCCGTTGTCTCAAATGCCCTGGGAATCAGCGACGAACTCTAACACCGCCAAGCGATTGGCACCTATGTCCCGGCGCTATTCCGCAGCGACGCGTAGCGGGTTCGCCGGGTGGTCGGACCACGGCATGTGCCTAGCGCCGTCGTCGACGCGCTCCATGGTGATGCAGTTCGGCACCGGGCAGGCGTGCATGCACAGATTGCAGCCGACGCACTCGCTGTCGACGACCTCGAAGTGGCGCTGGCCGTTCTTGGCCGTCGTGATCGACTGGTGCGAGGTGTCCTCGCAGGCGATGTGGCACAGGCCGCACTTGATGCAAAGGTCCTGGTTGATGCGCGCCTTGATGTCGTAGGCGAGGTTGAGGTCCTCCCAGCTGACGACGTTGGGCAGCGCCGCGCCGCGGAAGTCGTCCAGCGTCGCGTAGCCCTTGGCATCCATCCAGTTCGACAGGCCGTCGATCATGTCCTCGACGATCTTGAAGCCGTAGTGCATGGCCGCGGTGCAGACCTGCACGCTGGTGGAGCCCAGCGCGATGTACTCGGCCGCATCGCGCCAGGTGGCGATGCCGCCGACGCCTGAGATCGGCAGGCCCGGCGTCTCGGGGTCGCGGGCGATCTCGCTGACCATGTGCAGCGCGATGGGCTTCACGGCGGGGCCGCAGAAGCCGCCATGGGTGCCCTTGCCGTCGACCGTCGGCTCCGGCGCCATCTGGTCGAGGTCGAGGCCGATGATCGAGTTCACCGTGTTGATCAGCGAGACGCCGTCGGCGCCGCCCTGGTAGGAGGCCAGCGAGGCGACGGTGATGTCGGTGACGTTGGGCGTCAGCTTGATGAACACCGGCAGCGACGCGGCCTTCTTGCACCACTGGGTGATCTGGGTGATGAACTCGGGCACCTGGCCGATGGCGGAGCCCATGCCGCGCTCGCACATGCCGTGCGGGCAGCCGAAGTTGAGTTCCAGCGCGTCCGCACCGGTCTCCTCGACCTTCTTGCACAGGTACGACCAGGCGTCCTCGTCGAGCGGCGCCATCAGCGAGACGACCATGGCGCGGTCGGGCCAGTTCTTCTTGACCCGCTCGATCTCGCGCAAGTTGACGTCCAGCGGGCGGTCGGTGATCAGCTCGATGTTGTTGAAGCCGACCATCTTCTGGCCACCGACGTCCAGCGTGCCGTAGCGCGAGGCGGCGTTGACGACGGGCGGGTCCATGCCCAGCGTCTTCCACACGACGCCGCCCCAGCCGGCCTCGAAGGCGCGGACGACGTTGTACTCCTTATCGCTGGGCGGCGCCGACGCGAGCCAGAACGGGTTCGGCGACGTCACGCCGGCCATGGTGCAGGTCAGGTCCGCCATCTCTCGTCTCCAATCAGTTGCGCAGGCGCCGGTCGATCGCGTCCGCCGCGATCTTACCGTCCTCGACGGCCACGACCGTCAGGTCCTCGCCGCCCGCGACGCAGTCGCCGCCGGCCCAGACGTCGTCGAGCGAGGTCTGCCGGTCGGCGTTGACGGCGATGCGCCCGCCGTCGAGCTCCAGCACGTCCGCGGCACCGTCGAGCGCCGACGGCACGAACGTCTGGCCGATCGCCTTGAACACCGTGTCGGCGGCCAGCGTGAAGGTGTCGCCGGTGCCCGCCAGCCGGCCGCCGTCGTCGAGCTGCGTGTATTCAAAGACCACGCCCGTCGCCTGGCCGTCCTCGCCCTCGACGCGCACCGGACGGGCCCAGTGTTTGACGCGCACGCCGTTGGTCTGCGCCCATTCCTGCTCGACCCAGGTGGCGCTCATCTGCTCGGGCCCGCGGCGGTAGACGATGGTGACGTCCTCCGCCCCCAGGCGCTTGGACTGGGTGGCGACGTCGATCGCCGTGTTGCCGCCGCCGATGACGACGATCCGCCGGCCGACCGGCAGCGCCGCCAGGTCCGCCGCCTGGCGCAGCTCGGCGATGTAGTCGACGGCGTTGGCGACGCCGCTGAGGTCCTCACCGTCGGCGCCCAGCGCGTTGACGCCGCCGAGGCCGAGGGCCAGGAACACGGCGTCGTAGTCGCGGCGCAGGTCGGCCAGGTGCAGGTCGCGGCCCAGCGCCTGGCCGCTGCGGACCTCGATGCCGCCGATGTCCAGGATGTAGTCGACCTCCCGCTGGGCGATGTCGTTCGGCACCTTGTAGGCGGCGATGCCGTACTCGTTGAGCCCGCCGGCCTTGTCGCGGGCGTCGTAGACGACGACGCGATGGCCGTGCTGGGCCAGGCGGTGGGCGCAGCTCAATCCCGCCGGTCCGGCGCCGACGACGGCCACGGTGCGGCCCGTGTCCTCGCCGCGAGCGAAGAGCTGCGTGCCGGCGTCGAACAGCGCGTCGGTGGCGTGGCGCTGCAGGGCGCCGATGTTGACCGGCGTGTGCTCCTGGGTGTTGCGCACACAGGCTTCCTCGCACAGCACTTCGGTCGGGCAGACCCGAGCGCACATGGCGCCCATGATGTTCGCCGACAGGATGTCGTGCGCCGAGCCCTTGAGATTCCCGGTCTGGATCTTGCGGATGAAGCTGGGGATGTCGATGCCGGTCGGGCAGGCCTGCACGCACGGCGCGTCGTAGCAGAAGTAGCAGCGGTTGGCCTCGATCGCCGCCTGGCGGTGGTCCAGGGGCGGGTGGGCGTCGCCGAAGTTGCGCGCCAGATCCTCCGCACTCAGCCGGCCGGGTGCGATGTCGCCGGTGTCTTTCATGCTCCCGGTCCCCCTCTTGACGTACCTCAGGCCGTCGCCAGCGGCTCGTAGGTCTCCGGCCGGCGGTCGCGGAAGAACTGCCAGAGGTTTCGAATCTCCCGCACCATGTCCATGTCCATGTCGTGGACGATCAGCTCGTCCTTGTCGCCGCTGGCCTGTTTCTCGATCTGGCCACGCGGGTTGACGAAGTAGCTGGAGCCATAAAACTCGCCGATGTTCCACGGCGCCTCGCTGCCGACGCGGTTGATGGCGCCGATCCAGCAGCCGTTGGCGGCGGCGGAGGCCGGCTGCTCCAGCTCCCACAGGTACTGGCTCAGCCCCGCGACGGTCGCCGACGGGTTGACGATGTACTCGGCGCCGTTGAGCGCCAGGGCGCGCCAGCCCTCCGGGAAGTGCCGGTCGTAGCAGATGTAGACGCCCAGCTTGACGTAGGCGGTGTCGAACACCGGCCAGCCGAGGTTGCCCGGCTTGAAGAAGAACTTCTCCCAGAAGCCGGCGACCTGGGGGATGTGGGTCTTGCGGTATTTGCCGAGATAGCTGCCGTCGGCGTCGATCACCGCGGCGGTGTTGAAGTACACCCCGGGCATGTGCTCCTCGTAGATCGGCACGACGATGACCATGGAGTGCTTCTTGGCGTACTCCTGCATCAGCTTGGTCGTCGGGCCGTCGGGGATCGCCTCGGCCGCGCCGTACCACTTCACGTCCTGGCTGGGACAGAAGTAGGGCTGGGTGAAGACTTCCTGCATGCACAGGACCTGCACGCCCTGCCGGCCCGCCTCGTCGATCAGCGGGATGTGGGCCTCCAGCATGGCGTCGCGGATCTGATCTGGCGTCATGTCGGTGTCGCCCTTCAGCGACATCTGGATCAGCCCGCCCCTCAACATGGTCATCGCTCTGTGACTCCTCTCGCCGCGCCTCAGTCGGTGGCTTCCAACACCGCGCGGATGGTCTCGAACAGTTCGTCGATCTGGGCCTTAGAGATGATCAGCGGCGGCGACAGGGCGATGATGTCGCCCGTCGTGCGGATCAGCACGCCACGCTCGTAGCACTCGACGAAGGCGTTGAAGGCGCGCTTGGTCGGCCGCCCGGGCACGGGCTCCAGTTCGATCGCCGCGATCAGGCCGTGGTTGCGCAGGTCGATGACGTGGCGCGTGCCCTTCAGGCTGTGAAGCGCGTCCTCCCAGTACGGCGCCAGCTCGGCGGCGCGCTCGAACAGCCCCTCGTTCCTGTAGATATCGAGCGCCGCCAGGCCGGCGGCACAGGCCAGCGGATGGCCCGAATAGGTGTAGCCGTGGAACAGCTCGATGGCTTCCTCGGGGCCCTCCATGAAGGCGTCGTAGATGCCCTCGCGGGTAATCGTCGCGCCCATGGGCACGGTCGCGTTGGTCAGGCCCTTGGCCATGGTGATGATGTCGGGCATGACGCCGAACGCCTCGGTGGCGCTGCCGGCGCCGACGCGGCCGAAAGCGGTGATCACCTCGTCGAAGATCAACAGGATGCCGTGGGCGTCGCAGATCTCACGCAGCCGCTCGAGATAGCCCTGCGGCGGGATCAACACCCCGGTCGAGCCGGCGATCGGCTCGACGATGACCGCGGCGATGGTCGAGGCGTCGTGCAGCTTTACCAGCGCCTCCAGATCGTCGGCCACGTGCGCGCCCCATGCTGGCTGGCCGCGCGAAAACGCGTTGTGCGCTAGATCGTGGGTGTCGCGCAGGTGGTCGACGCCGTTGATCAAGGGCCCGAAGAACTTGCGGTTGCTGACGATGCCGCCGACCGAGATGCCGCCGAAGCCGACCCCGTGGTAGCCGCGGCTGCGGCCGATCAGCCGCGTGCGCGTGCCCTGGCCGATGGCGCGCTGGTAGGCGATGGCGATCTTGAGCGCGGTGTCGACGGACTCCGAACCCGAGTTGCTGAAGAACACCTGACCGAAGCCGTCGGGCAGCATGTTGATGAGCCGCGCCGACAACTCGAAGGACAGTGGGTGGCCCATCTGGAACGACGGCGCGAAGTCCATGATGCCAACCTGGGCCTGCACCGCGGCGACGATCTCGTCGCGGCAGTGGCCGGCGTTGCTGCACCACAGGCCCGCGGTGCCGTCCAGCACCTGGCGGCCGCCCTGCGTCGTGTAGTGCATGTCCTTGGCGGCCACGAACATGCGCGGCTTGGACTTGAACTGCCGGTTCGACGTGAACGGCATCCAGAACTCTTCGAGCGAGTTCGGCTTGACGCGATCGGACGTCAGCGGTTCGCTTGGCATCCGGCACCCCCCAATGGAACGCGGGCAGTCGCCCGAATCTGACCGATTGGTCAGACCGGAAACGCTAGCACCCGCAGGGAAGCGCGGACAAACGGTTTGTGGGGCGGCGGGCTCCTACGCATCGGCCGCTGGCAGCAGGTCCGGCGCCAGCGTGAACAGCTCCTGGGCCCGGCTGACGCCGCGCAGGGCGTAGCGGCCGAGGGAGACGGTCTTGCCCTGCTGCTCCGGCGCCAGCGCCGCGACGAAGTCGGCAGAGAACAGAATGTCGCGGTCGACCTGGCGCGACATCGCCTCGATGCGGCTGACCTCGTTGACGGCCGGCCCGACGACGGTGAAGTCCAGCCGGTCGCTGGCGCCGACATTGCCGTAGAGCACGTCGCCCAGGTGCAGCGCCGGGGTCGGATCGCCGATCGGCAGGCCCAGGACGTCGCGCTTGTGGTTGCGCTCGCGGATGCACTCGTAGGCCTGCCACGCCGCCTTCATGGCGCGGCGGCAGGCTTCGGCCGGATCGGCACCGTCCTCGACGCGGATGATGGCGAGCAGGCCGTCGCCCATGAACTTGAGAATCTCGCCGCCCTGTTCGGCCAGCGCCTCGCCCATGCACTCGTAGGCGCCGTTCAGCATCTCGGTGAACTGGTCGGCGGCCGCCGTGTCGGCGATGCGCGTGAAGTCGCGCAGGTCGCAGAGCCACAGCACCGCGCGGATCGACTCCACCTCGCCGCGGCGGATCTCGCCGTGCAGCACGCGGCGGCCGGCGTCGGCGCCGAGATAGGTGGCGAGGAGCGTATCGGCGACGCTGTAGGTCGACGCGGCCTTCACGGCGATGCCCAGCATCGGCAGCAGGCGTTCGATACAGGCGATGTCGGCATCGCTGAAGCCGTCAGCCGCGTCGGTCACCCACGACGTGGTGAAGCCGGCGAACGGGCCGACGTCGTCGGCGTTCCCCATGGGCGTGTCGCAGGCGAAGTAGTCCGTGGCGCCGCGCTCGCGCAGCGTGTCGAGCAGTGGGAAGCGCGACGGCTCGTTCGTCTCCAACAGGCGCTCGCGCAGCTTCGGCTCGTTGTTGCGGTACATGTAGCCGAACGGGAAGGTATCCGGATCGGCGGCCCGGAACGCCTCGACGTCCTGCGCCAGATAGTCCATGCGCTTGGCTTCGTCGTCGCCGCGCCACCACTCCAGGTCCAGGCCATAGCTGGTCGGGTGCAAGTCGCGGCGCGACAGGTTCACGCGCAGCAGGTTCAGCCCGCAGTCGCCCAGCGCGCGCGAAGTCCGCCACCAGGCGCGCCTCCGAGGTGCCGCGCAGGCCCTCGGCAACGATCGTCTCGGCGACCGCCAGCGTGCGTGCCTCGTCCATGCGTTGGGCCTCCCTCTCCCCGTCCGCGGTCTGCGACGTGGGACTCGAACCGGTGAGAACAAATCACGAATACGTGTGAGGGACAAGGGCGCTCCCGGGGGAGCGGCCGCGGCCCCTGCCGTCACACGTCAAATGGTGCTATCTGGAGCGCGAGGCCACCCGAAACTTGCCGATTCCCGAAATCCGGACCGCCGTATGCCCGACGTCACGATCCACAGGCCCGACGCACCCGGCGCCGACATCCTGTGAGCGACGATCGGCTGCCGACGGAGGTCTGGGTCATGGCCCATGTGCGCCGCTGCAACGACGCCGCGGTGCCGGCCTACGTGACCCGCAAGGGCGCCCAGCAGAGCGGCACGGTGTTGTTGAAGCTCAACCGCTTCGACCTGGGTTGCCGCGTCTTGACCCAGAGCCGCGACCTGGACGGCCGCCTCGCCTGGCTGCCGGCGCTCGGCGGCTCGACGGTGCCGGAGGTCGATGCGGACGCCTATATCCGGCGCGCGATCGAGCGCGACCCCGACATCTGGGTGGTTGAGATCGAGCACCTGGACGGCTGGCACCCGTTCGACGGCGCGGAGCTGTAGCCGCCGGTGCGACAACGACGCAACTGCGGCACCCGGGAGAACCGCGCGTGGCCGGGAAGTCCCTGGCGCAACCGTCCTGACCGCGGCCGGCGGGCCTGACGGTGGACACGACCGTCTTCTTCGCGGTGCTGGCCGCCGCCGCCCTGCACGCCAGCTGGAACGCGGTCGTGCGCGTCAATCGCGACCGCTTCCTGGCGGTCGCGCTGATCTCGCTCGGCTCCGGCTTCGCCGGCCTGGTGCTGCTGCCGTTCGTGCCGGTGCCGGCGCCGGCGGCCTGGCCCTGGCTGATCGCATCGGTGCTGGTGCACACCGCCTACAAGCTGTCGCTGGCCGAGGCCTACCGGACCGGCGACCTGGGCCAGATCTATCCGCTGGCGCGCGGCACGGCGCCGCTGCTGGTGGCGTGCTTCGGCTTCGTGGCGCTGAACGAGGCCCTGGCGCCCACGGCCGTGGCGGGCCTGGTGGTCCTCGTGCTGGGCATTTGGCTGATGGCGTTGCGCGGCGGCCGCGCCGTGGCCGCGCCGGACGTGCGCAGCGTCGCCTACGCGCTGGTCACCGCGACGCTCATCGCGCTCTACACCGTGCTCGACGGGCTCGGTGCCCGCAGCGCCGGGACCGCCAGCAGCTATGCGATCTGGCTGTTCGCCTTCGACGGCGTGCTGATGCTGCCAATCCTGCTGCGGCGCCGCGGGATGGGCTGGCTGACCGCCGCGGCGCCGGTTTGGAAGAGCGCGGCGCTGGGCGGCGTCATGTCGCTGGCCGCCTACTGGATCGCGATCTGGGCGATGACGGTGGCGCACCTGGCGACCGTCGCCGCCCTGCGCGAGACCAGCGTGCTGTTCGCGCTCGCCATCTCCGTCGTCTTCCTGCGCGAACCGCTGTCCGGCTTCCGGCTGGCCGCCGCGGCGCTGATGCTATGCGGCGTGGTCGTCATGCGCCTGGCCTAGCCCGCGCGCTGGCGGAAGCCGGTGCGAGCGCCTATATCCGACGCGCCCCCAAGAGCGAGTGACGACCCGTACATGCCCGCCCTGCCCGAGCAAGTCGCCCAGCGCCGCACCTTCGCGATCATCTCGCACCCGGACGCCGGCAAGACGACGCTGACCGAGAAACTGCTGCTGTTCGGCGGCGCCATCCAGGCCGCGGGCGCGGTCAAGGCGCGCGGCGACCGGCGGCGGGCGCGCTCCGACTGGATGAAGGTCGAGCGCGAGCGCGGCATCTCGGTCGCCTCCTCGGTGATGACCTACGAGTGGGGCGGCTGCACTTTCAACCTGCTCGACACGCCGGGCCACGAGGACTTCTCGGAGGACACCTACCGCACGCTCACCGCGGTCGACAGTGCCGTGATGGTGCTCGACGCGGCGAAGGGCATCGAGGCGCAGACGCTGAAGCTGTTCGAGGTCTGCCGCCTGCGCGACGTGCCCATCGCCACGTTCATCAACAAGATGGACCGCGAGGCGCGCGACCCCTTCGAGCTGCTCGACGAGGTCGAGCAGACGCTGGCGCTCGACGTGACGCCGGCCAGCTGGCCCATCGGCATGGGGCGCAGCTTCCTGGGCTGCTACGACCTGTTGCGCGACCGCCTGGTGCTGATGCCGCGCGGCAAGGGCGAGACCGTGACCGAGGGCATCGCCTGCGCGGGCCTCGACGATCCCAAGCTCGACGAGCTGCTGCCGGCCGAGGCGCTCGCGAAGCTGCGCGAGGACGTCGAGATGGCGCGCGGCCTGTGCCCCGACTTCGACCTCGAGTCCTACCTGGAGGGGCACCTGACACCGGTCTATTTCGGCAGCGCCCTCAACAGCTTCGGCGTGCGCGAACTGCTCGAGGGCCTGGCCGCCAACGCCCCCGCGCCGCGGCCGCAGGCCACGCAGGACCGCGCCGTGGCCCCCAACGAAACCAAGGTCTCCGGCTTCGTCTTCAAGGTGCAGGCCAACATGGACCCCAAGCACCGCGACCGCATCGCCTTCGTGCGGCTGGCCTCGGGCCACTTCAAGCGCGGCATGAAACTGTGCCACGTGCGCAGCGGCAAGGTCATGAACGTGCACAACCCGGTGCTGTTCCTGGCCCGCGACCGCGAACTCGCCGAGGAGGCCTGGGCCGGCGACATCATCGGCATCCCCAACCATGGGACGTTGCGCATCGGCGACGCGCTGACCGAGGGCGAGGAGATCCACTTCTCCGGCATCCCGTCGTTCGCGCCCGAGCTGTTGCGCCGGGTGCGCCCCGACGACCCGATGAAGGCCAAGCACCTAGGCCGCGCGCTGGAACAGCTCGCCGAGGAGGGCGCGGCGCGCGTCTTGCGGCCGCTGATCGGCAACGACTGGATCGTCGGCGTCGTCGGCGCGCTGCAGTTCGAAGTGCTGGGCGACCGCATCCGCACCGAGTACGACATCCCGGTGCACTACGAGCCGGCGGCGCTCCACGCCGCGCGCTGGGTCTCGGCGGCCGACGCGGCGGAACTAAAGCGCTTCACCGACGCCAACCGTTCGGCCGTCGGCCGCGACCACGACGGCGACCCGGTGTTCATGGCGCGCAACGCCTGGCACCTGACGACCACGGCCGAAGACTGGCCCGGCGTGGCCTTCCACAAGACCAAGGAACAGGCGCTGTAGGGCGCGGTCTACGCCGCCTTGACCGCCAGCCCGGCCATGTCGCGGGCGACGGCGGCGAGGGAGCGGGCGCCCGTCACGGCGTCGGCGACGTCGCTGCCGGTCAGCGCGCCGAACTTGAAGCCGTGGCAGCAGTCGGCGGAGACGACCCAGGTGCGGCCTAGCGGCTCGTTGGCGAAGCGGTCGTTGGGCGCCGAGACGTAGAAGTTCGCCACGGTCTCGCGCACCGCGTAGTCCTCGATGCGGCGGAAGCGGCCGCGGTAGGCGTCGATCAGCGCCGTCGCGTCCGCCGCGGTCGCCGTGCGCTCGGTGGCCGGATCGCCCGGGCGGCCCAGGCGCCCGCAGCCGAGCTTCAGCGACAGCCCGGCGACCGGCGCGATGCCCCACAGGTCGTCGGCGCCGCCGAGGTCGACCCAGCACGGGGCGCCCGCCCAGGCGGCCTTGAGATCGTCCGGCGGGTCGGCGTATTGGACCAGGCCGCGCTGGGCCTCGAGCCGCAGCGACAGCTCCGGCACCAGCGCCGGCGTGCCGACACCGGCCGCGACGATGACGGCGTCGCCGTAGACGGCTTTCCGGCCCGCCAGAATCACATTGCCGGACTGCGGCTCCAGGCGCGTCGCCGGGCTGTTGTCGCGCAATTCCGCGCCGTGCGTGCGCAGCCAGTCGGCCAGGCCCGTGAGGATGCGCGACGCCATCAGCGCACCGCCGCGTGGCCGGAACAGGCCGTAGGCGACGCCGTCCGTGTCGAGGAACGGGTAGCGCGTGAACAGCTCGCCGGGCGTCAGCTCCTGGTAGGGAAAACCGACCTCGTCGAGGGTGTGGCGCGAACTGTCGGTCCAGTCGCCTTTCTCGCGCGACAGTGCCAGGACGCCGGTCTCGACGTAGTGCCGCGTGCCCAGGTCGTCCCACAGCACGTCCCAGGCCTCCAGCGCGGCGCCGATGCGCGCGGTGTAGCCGGGCTCGTCCGGATAGAAGTCGCGCAGCAGCCGGTGGTGGTCGTGCGAGGCCGCCTGCGGGTTGGGGATCGTTCCCGCCTCGACCACGGTGACGGTGCAGCCGCGCTTGACCAGCTGCCAGGCGGTGCACAGCCCGACGATGCCGGCGCCGACGACGACCGCGTGCATCAACGACTCCCTTACAGCGCCTTGACCGGCACCGCCTCCGCAACGGCGCGGGCCAGGGGGTTGACCAGCGGCAGGCCGAATCCGGCGGCCGAGATCTCGAACACGTCGCCGGGCTGCGTCTCGATGCCGGCCGCGAAGCTCAGGGTCGCGGTGCCGAAGAAGTGCACGTGCACGTCGCCCGGCCGGCGGAACATGCCGTACTTGAAGTGGTGATGCTCCAGGTTCGCGATCCAGTGCGACATGTTCGCCTCGCCCGAGAGGAACTCGGACTCAAAGACTACCGCACCGTCGCGCCGAATGCGCGACACGCCTTCGACCGCCGGCGGCAGCTCGCCGACCCGCAGCTCCGGCCCGAAGGCGCAGGACCTGAGCTTCGAGTGCGCCAGCCACAGGTAGTTCTCGCGCTCGGTGACGTGGTCGGAGAACTCGTTGCCCAGCGCGAAGCCGAGCCGGTAGGGCGTGCCGTCGGGTGCCACGACGTAGAGGCCGACGACCTCCGGCTCCTCGCCGCCGTCGCGCGCGAAGGCCGGCATGGCCAGCGGCGCGCCGGGCGCGACGACGCACGAGCCGTCGCCCTTCCAGAACCATTCCGGCTGCACCCCGGCGACGCTGCCGTCGGCGCCGCCGTCCGGCTTGCCGCCCTCCAGCCCCATCTTGAAGATCCGCATGGAGTCGGTCAGCGGCGCCTCGCCCTCCAGCGTCGCGTGCATCTTGTCGCGCGCGTCGGCGCTGCCCAGGTGCGTGAGCCCCGTGCCGGTGACGAAGCAGTGCGCCGGGTCCGGATGGTCGAGCGGCGGCAGCAGCCGCCCGTCGGCGGCGATCTCCGCGACGTCGACCGCGTCGCCCGCCTGCATCGCCACCGCCTCGGCCAGGCTGGCGCCCGCGCCAATGGCGTCCAACGCCAGATCGCGCACCGTCGTCGCCCGGGTGAGCACCTGGGCGCCGCCCCCGTCGATCGCGTCGATCGCGGCGACCCGGCGCCCGCCCCCCGTATCGCTGAATTGCATGAGTCGCATGGTTCCCCCCTCCAACAATCTTGCGGCGGCTTGCCCCGCGCCACAATAATCGAACGATGGAGGAGACGGCGATCGATCGCGCGGCCGTGCTGCTCAGCCGCGGCCGGCTGACCGGCACGGCGATTGCGCCGCTGCCCGACGACTGCCGCCCGCCCGACGAGGACGCCGGCTACGCGGTGCAGGCGCGCTTGAACGGCCTGTTGCGCGAAGCCGGCCTCGGCGACGTCGCCGGCTTCAAGATCGGCTGCACGACGCCGGTGATGCAGGCGTACGTCGGCATCGGCCAGCCCTGCGCAGGCGAGGTGTTTGAGACGACGGTGCACACGGGCGTCGGCCGCTTCGCCGCCGACGCGCACCGGCGCCTCGGCGTCGAGTGCGAACTGGCGGTGCGCCTCGGCGCCCCCCTTTCCGCCAGCGCCGCGCCGTTCGACCGCGCCGCCGTCGACGACGCTGTCGCCGCCGTCATGCCGTCGATCGAGCCGGTCGAAGACCGCTACGTCGACTGGCGCAATCTCGACGCGCCGACGTTGATCGCCGACGACTTCTTCAACGCCAGGGTCGTATTGGGGCCGGAGGACGAGGATTGGCGAAACCGCGACCTCGTGGGCATGACCGGGCGCATGGCGATCAACGGGGACACTGTCGGCGAAGGCCGCGGCGGCGACATCATGGGCCATCCGCTCGACGCCCTCGCCTGGCTCGCCAACCGCTGGGCGGCGCTCGGCCGCGACCTGCCGGCCGGGGCCTTCGTCAGTTTGGGCAGCCTGGTCGAGACCGTGTGGCTGGAGCCCGGCGACCGGGTCGAGATCGCCCTCGACGGCCTGGGCGGCGCTGAACTGATGCTTGAATGACCACCCGACCGATCGATGCGGAAACCGGCTTCCAGGTCGGCGACGGTTTCGCCCGCTTCCATCAGCGCGACGACATCTTCAACCGCGCCCATTGGGACGACGCCGTGCACTCGGCCAAGACCGAGGCGTTCTTCGCCTCCTACGCCATGCCGAACGCACGGGCGCGCGGTGGCGACGGCTTCACCCAGAAGGACTACGCGCTGAGGAACGCCGCCTGGCACCTGACGGAGGTGTTCGCGGGCCTGAAGGCGGGCGACGGCCGGCGCGAAGGCTTCCTCGACCCCTTCACCGTGCTGGGCGACGGCTGGCCGGAGCCGTGGCGCATGAACGACGCGGCGGAGGCGACGGGCCACGTCAAGCGGGCGGCGCATGCCTTCGGCGCCGACCTGGTCGGTGTTTGCGAGCGCGACACGCGCTGGGTTTATGCCTCGGCCTACGACCGACAGGCCCGGGCGGAGAAGCCCGTCGAACTGCCGGAGGGCCTCTCCCACGTCATCGTCGTGGCGACGGCGATGGACTTCGACTTGACCCGCACCGTGCCGTCGGCGCTGGCCGGCGCCGCGACCGGCCTCGGGTATTCGCGCGACACCCTCACCCTGGTCTCGCTGGCCCAGTTCATCAAGAACCTGGGGTATCAGGCGGTTCCCAGCATGAACGACACGGCGCTCGCCGTGCCCCTCGCTGTGCAAGCCGGGCTGGGCGAGGTCGGCCGCCACGGCCTCCTGATCACGCCCGAATTCGGGCCGCGCGTGCGTCTGGGAAAGGTCTTCACCGACCTGCCGCTGGTGCCCGACGCGCGGGCGAACTTCGGCGTGCGCGCCTTCTGCGACGCCTGCACCAAGTGCGCGAGCGCCTGCCCGCCCAAGGCGATCCCGTCCGACGAGCGCAAGACCGGCGCCCCCAACCGCTCGAGCTTCGCGGCGATCGAGAAGTGGACGACCGACGCCGAAAAGTGTTTCCGCTTTTGGGCCAACCAGAACACCGAATGCTCGATCTGCATCCGGGTGTGCCCCTACAACCGCACTTTCGCGCGGCGGCGGGACCGGCTGTGGCGCTGGCTTGCGGGGACCCGGCTGCGCCGCCTGGCGCTGTGGCTCGACGGTCGCCGCGAGCGGGCGCAGCGCCAGCCGGCCAGCTGGTGGTGGCGTCGCGCCGCCTGATCAGGGCTTTCTTGCGACCGCCAGCGCGGCCGGGAAGGCGAAGCGGATGGTGCCGTTCTCGCGCATGGCCTCGGCGCCGGAGACGATGGCCTCCAGGATCGCGTCGCGCGCCGCCGGCCCCTGCTTCTCCAGGATCATCGGCAGGCGCACGATGCTGTCGAAGATCAGGTCGACGACCTGCTGCGGCTCCTCGATCTCCCACGTCAATCCGACGATCTCGAACGTGACGTCGTCGAAGCCGGCCGCCATAGGCAACGGGCGAACTCCGCCTCGTCGGCGAAGCGGAAGATCGGCGGCGTCGGCGGCAGGTCGACGTCCAGCGTGCCATGGGACGCGACCGCCCCCAGGGCCAGGGCGAAGAACGTCCCCTTGGGCGGGCCGCACCAGACGCTCGCGGCATAACGGCCGCCGTGCCGCAGCACGCGGCAGGCCTCGGACAACGCCCGCTCCGGCGCCTCGAAGTGGTTGATGCCGAAGGAACAGACGGCCGCGTCGAACGACCCGTCCGGGAACGCCAGCGCCTCGGCATCGCCGGCCCGGAACGTCACCTCCGGGTGCGCCGCCGCCGCCCGCGCGACCATGGTGGGCGCGAAGTCGACGTCCGTGACGCGCGCGGCGCGCCGCGCAGCCGCGCCGGCGAGGTGCCCGGGGCCGCTGCAGATATCGAGCACGTCGCGGCCAGCGATGTCGCCGAGCCGGTCGAGGATCGTCGGGACGGCCTGCGCCGTGATACCGGCGAACGGGTCGTAGCTGTCCGCCCGTGCGGTCCAACCCTGTTGCTCCAGGTCCTTGAAACTGGCCGTCATTCTCTCCCCCACCAGGCGCTGGCCGTCTGGCGCGCGCCCATACCCAGCTTGTCGTCCAGCCAGCGCGCGACCTTGCGGAACCGCGTGCCGGCCAGCCAGCGCCACAGCCGGTGGCGCACCTTCGAGAAGTCCTTGTTGTACGGGCAAACGCGGATGCAGATCGAGCAGTCCGAGTTCTGGTTGGCCCAGAAGCGGAAGCACTTCTCCGCGTCCGTCGTCCATTTGACGACGCCCTTCAGGTTCGAGCGGTTGTGCACCTTCGCCGCCGGCACGCCGAAGTCGATCGCCTTGGGCGGACACGACGTCGCGCACTTGTTGCAGATTTCGCAGTACTCGCGCACGCCGAAGCGCACCGGTGCGTCGGCGCTGAGCGGCAGGTCGGTGAAGACCTTGCCGAGACGCACGCGGGGGCCGAACTCGCGGGTGATCAACAGGCTGTGACGGCCGTATTCGCCGAGGCCCGCCTGCAGCGCTAGCGGCACCGCGAGCGCGCTGTCGTTCATTGTCGCCACAGCCCTGTACCCCAGGTTCCTGATGTACTGCGCGAGCGAGACCAGGGTCACCGTGTCCCACATGTAGCCGATGCCGGTGGCGGTGCCGCTCAGCGCCGAGGGCACGGTCGCGGTCAGGCCGTGATCCATGGCCTCCGCGGTGACGATGACCCAGGGCAGGTCGTCGGGCACCTCGTTTTCCAGCACGTCTTGCTCGGGCCCGCCGAAGCGGCTGGCGTAGAGCCAGCGCGGATCGTTGGCGCAGATGCCGACCAGGTCGGCGCCCAGGGTCTTGGCGACCTGCTTGATCTCGCGCGCCGCCTGCTCGGGATCGTTGAAGGCCACGCGGGAGGCGCTGCCGGGGCCGTGCAGCGTGAAGGCGTCGTTGAAGCCCTCGCGCCGGCCCTCGCCCTTGGCGTCCAGGTCGCGCAGGGCGTGGGTCATGTGCCAGGCGGCGTTCCTCAGCGCGTAGTCGAGCTGGGTGTAGCCGTCGACATTGCGCGCCTTGGCCTGGGGCATGTCGTGGCCGGCGTAGAAGGCGCCGGCGCGGCCGCTCTCGACCTCGGGGTCCCAGCGCGAGCGGCAGAAGATCTCGTCGCGCTGATGGAAGCGCTCGAAGGGGTCGAGGACCCGTACGCCGATCTGGGCGTCGCTCGGGCGGCTGTGGCGGGGCTCACTCACCCCGGCAGTATCGCCGGAGCGGGCTGCATTGTCAGGCGCGCGAGCCGGTGATCTTGTGGCCGTAGGGCGCGGGGGCCGCGGCCGCAATGCGGCTCAGCAGCGTGCGGAAGCGCTCCTGCGGCTCGGCGCCGAACAGCGGGTCCTCGTGAGAGGCGAAGGCGCGATCGATCTCGGCCCAGTCCTCGTCGGTCAGGTACCGGCGGGCCTGCGGGATCGCCTCCATCTCCTCGCGGCGCATGTGCTCCCACTCGAAGTCGTGGTAGGCGTCGACGGTCTTCTGGAACGCGGCATAAGCCTCCGCCCCGCGGAACTCGTACTCGGCCAGCGCCGCCTTCATCTCGGCCAGCAGCACCTCGCCCTGGTCGTGCTGGGCCTCCAGTTCGTCGAGCATCTGGGCCGCGCTGGGGTGACGGCGCCTGAGCGCGCGGAACAGGTACTCGTTCTCCTTCGGGTGATGGAAGGTGTCGAGGAACGATTCCAGGTAATCGATGATCGCGTGAAACAGCTCGTATTCGGGATTGTCGACGCGCGTGCGGATGTCGCCCGCGACGCTGCTGAGACAGTGCAGCACGGCGATCAGGTTGCGGTGCTCGCGCTGGATGATGCGAACGGCCTCGGTCATGACGCCCTCCCATGCCGGCCCGTGACGAGCCTGCGCGCTAGCCTACCGCGCCGCCTTGATCCGCCTCAACCGGCGGCCCATCAGGAGCCGTGGCCGTGCCCCGACGTCGGGCCCATGGCGCCGGCCTTGCCGACGTGCACCTCGACCTCGACGTCGCCGGCGCGCTCGAAAGTCAGCGTGACGGGGAACGTAGCGCCCTCCTTGAGTTGGCCCTTGAGGCCCATCAGCATGACGTGCAAGCCGCCCGGCTGCAGCACCGCGGGCTCGCCGGGATGCACCTCGATCGCCGCGACCGGGCGCATCTTCATGACCCCGCCGTCCATGATGTGGCCGTGCAGCTCGGCCTTCTTCGCCACGGGCGTCGCGGCGGCGACCAGGCGGTCCATCTCGGTGCCGTCAACCGTGACCGTCATGTAGGCGGCGCCGGCCTTGGCGGTCGGGGCCGAGGCGCGGGACCAGGCGTCGGCGACGACGACGCCGTCGGCCAGGGCGGCGCCGGCGCCGAACGCCAGGGCGAGGACGGCGGCGGCGAAGCAGCGAAGCGTGGTCATCGTGTCTCTCCGTTGGGGCGGGGTCAGGTGCGCGAAATCTCCGAGTCAAGGCGCCGTGACGCCTTGACCCGCGTCAATCCCCCGCGTCGTCGTCGAGCGACATCAGCGCCGCGTTGCCGCCCTGGGCCGTGGTGTCGACGGTCAGCGTGCGCTCGGTGGCGAAGCGGTGCAGATAGCGCGGGCCGCCGGCTTTGGGCCCGGTGCCCGACAGCCCCTCGCCGCCGAACGGCTGTACGCCGACGACGGCGCCGATCTGGTTGCGGTTGACGTAGGTATTGCCGATGCGCAGGCGGCTGTGGATGGCCTCGACGGCGGCGTCGATGCGGCTGTGAATGCCCAGTGTCAGGCCGTAGCCGGCGCCGTCGATGGTGTCGAGCACGGCGTCCAGGTCCTCCGCCGCGTAGCGCACCACGTGCAGGATCGGGCCGAAGACCTCCTCGCCCAGGGGGCCGAGTTCCAGTTCGTAGGCGCAGGGCGCGAAGAACGTGCCGTGCCGGGTTTCGGGACCAAGCCCGGCGCGGTGGATCAGGCGGCCCCGGTCGTCGAGGTCCACCGCGTGGGCCTCCAGCATGGCCAGCGCGTCGTCGTCGATCACCGGGCCGACGTCGGTCGCCAGCAGCGCCGGATCGCCGACCCGCAACTCGGCCATGGCGCCCGCCAGCATCTCCAGCATGCGGTCGGCAACGTCGGCCTGCACGAACAGGAAGCGCAGCGCGGAGCAGCGCTGACCGGCGCTCTGAAAGGCCGAGGCCAGCACGTCGCGCACCACCTGCTCCGGCAGCGCCGAGCTGTCGACCAGCATGCAGTTCTGCCCGCCGGTCTCCGCGATTAGCGGCACGATCGGCCCGTCGCGCGCGGCCAGCGTGCGATTGATCGCCTGCGCCGTCGCTGTCGAGCCGGTGAAGGCGACGCCGGCGATGCGCGGGTCGCCGACCAGCGCCGCGCCGACGGTCTCGCCCCGCCCCGGCAGCAGGTGGAGTATGTCCGCCGGCACGCCGGCCTCGTGCAGCAGGCGCACCGCGTGGGCGGCGATCAGCGGGGTCTGCTCCGCCGGCTTGGCGACCACGGCGTTGCCCGCGGCCAGCGCCGCCGTCACCTGGCCGCAGAAGATCGCCAGCGGGAAGTTCCAGGGCGAGATGCAGGCGAACACGCCGCGGCCTTCGAGCGCGATCTCGTTCAACTCGCCGGTCGGGCCGGGCAGCGTCACGGCCTCGGCGAAATCGGCGCGGGCGCGCGCGGCGTAGTAGCGGCAGAAGTCGACCGCCTCGCGCACCTCGGCGACGGCATCGGGCAGCGTCTTGCCGGCCTCGCGCACGGCCAGCGCCATCAGCGCCGTCATGTCGGCCTCGAGCAGGTCCGCGACCCGGTCGAGGCAGGCAGCGCGCTCCGCCGCCGGGGTCGCCGCCCAGCCCGGCGCCGCGGCGCTCGCGAGATCGAGCGCGCGGGCTACGTCGTCGGTGGTGGCCTCGACGACGTGGCCGACGACCCGCCGCAGGTCGGTCGGATCGGTCACCGGCACCGCCTCGCCGGAACCGCCCGTCTGCCAGTCGCGCGGTTCGGCCATGGCCGTCGCTAGGTCCCCCAGGATCGCCGGATCGCTCAAGTCGACGCCGCGCGCATTGAGGCGTTCCGGCAGGTAGATGTCGCGAGGCAGCGGGATCTTCGGGTGCGGTTTGTCGTCCAATGCAGCCGTCGCGGCCACCGGATCGGCGACGATCCCGGCGACCGGCTGCGCCTCGTCGGTGATGCGGTTGACGAACGAGGTATTGGCGCCGTTCTCCAGGAGCCGCCGCACGAGGTAGGCCAGCAGGTCTTCGTGGCTGCCGACCGGCGCATAGACACGGCACGGCACCGTCGCGACGACCTGGTCGTAGAGCGGCTCGCCCATGCCGTGCAGGCGCTGGAACTCGAACGGCGTGTCGCCGGCCAGTTCGGTGACTGCCGCGGCCGTGTGGGCGTTGTGAGTGGCGAACTGCGGGTAGATCGCGTCGGGCGCCGCCAGCATGGCCCGCGCGCAGGCCAGGAAACTCACGTCGGTCGAGGCCTTGCGCGTGAACACCGGATAGCCGGCCAAGCCCAGCTCTTGGCTGCGCTTGATCTCGGCGTCCCAATAGGCGCCCTTGGTGAGGCGAACCATCAGCCGCCGGCGGTGCGCGCGCGCCTGTTCCACCAGCCAGTCGACCAGCGGCCGCGCCCGCTTCTGATAGCCCTGCACCGCCAGCCCCAGTCCGTCCCAGCCGGCGAGCGCCGGATCGCTCATCAGCCCCGCGATGACGTCCAGCGACGGTTCCAGCCGGTCGGCCTCCTCGGCGTCGATGCACAGGCCGATGCCCTCGTCCCGCGCCAGCCGGGCCAGCAGCGCGATGCGCGGCAGCACCTCGTTGGCGACCCGGTCACGCTGGGCGAACTCGTAGCGCGGGTGCAGTGCGGACAGCTTGACCGAGATGCCCGGCCCATCGATCGGCCCGCCGTCCGCCGCCTTGCCGACGGCGCCGATCGCCGCCGTGTAGGCGTCGAAGTAGCGCTCGGCGTCGGCCGCGGTGCGCGCCGCCTCGCCCAGCATGTCGTACGAATACCGGTAGCCGCGCGCCTCGGACTCGGCCGCGCGGTCCAGCGCGCTCCCGATATCGCGGCCCATGACGAATTGCCGCCCCATGATGCGCATGGCCTGCAAGACCGCCTGGCGGATCACCGGCTCGCCGCTGCGCGAAACGAGGCGCTTGAGCAGGTCGGCGAGATCAGCGGCGCGGAAGTCGCCCAGGCGGATCACCCGACCGGTCAGCATCAGCGCCCAGGTGGCGGCGTTGACGAAGGCCGAGCCGCTCTGGCCCAGGTGCGCCTGCCAGTCGGCCTCGCCCAGCTTGTCCTTGATCAGCGCGTCCGCGGTCTCCGCGTCGGGGATGCGCAGCAGCGCCTCGGCGAGGCACATCAGGATGACGCCCTCGCGGCTCGACAGGTCGTACTCGGCCAAGAAGGCGTCGAGACCGCCGGCGGTGCGACGGTTGCGGACCTCGGCGACCAGTTCCGCGGCGCGAGCCTCGATGCGCGCGGTGACATCGGAGGACAACGTCGCTTCCGCCAGCAGGATTTCGACGCAGACGGTCTCGTCGGCGCGGTACGCCGCGCGGATCGCGGCGCGTGCCGGGTCGAGGCCCGGCGGCGGGTCGGCGACGAAGACCGAGTCGGGTGCCATAGGCGACAACCTAGGCGGCCGCATCGCGCGACGCACCCGTCATGGCGTCGCAACCCGCGGCGGCGTATGATGTGCTGCTACTTCCGATAGCAAAACCGACAGAATATATGGGGAGGGAGTTGTGGCGTACTATCTCTTTACCGGCAACTACTCGCGCGAGGCCATCCAGGGCCTGATCGACCATCCGCAGGACCGCGAAGCGGCGGCGCGCAAGCTGATCGAGGCCGCCGGCGGCAAGCTGCACAGCCTTTTCATCGCGCTGGGACCGACGGACGTCTATGCGTTGATCGAGTTGCCGGACGACGTCGACATGGTGGCGACTTCGATGGTCGTCGGGGCCGCGGGCTCGATCACCAACGGCCAGGCGATCAAGCTCTTGACCATGTCCGATTTCTCGGCGGCGATGCAGAAGGCCGGCAGCGTGGCCGCCACCTACGCGGCGCCCCAGGACTAGAACACGCGGCCCGGCGATAGGATGTCGTGCGGGTCGAGTGCGCGCTTTAAGGCGCGCATGGTGGCGATCTCCTCGGGCGAGCGGGAGCGGTCGAGGTAGGCGCGCTTCAATCTGCCGATGCCGTGCTCGGCGGAGATCGAGCCGCCGGCGTCGGCGACGAGGCCGAAGATCAGCGCGTCGACCGCATCGTGCGCCGCCTCGTCGACATGCGAGACCAGGTGCAGGTTGCCGTCGGCGACGTGGCCGAAGACGACCGACCGGTGGTCCGGCAGCGTGCGCTCCAGAGCGGCCAGCGCGGCGTTCACGAAACGCTCCATCGCGGTGGTCGGCAGGCTGACGTCGTAGGCGAGATACGGCGCCATGCCGGACGCCATGTCGGCGATCGCGTCGCGCACGGCCCACAGCTTCGTTTCCTCGGCACCCGACCGCGCCACGACGGCCTCCGCGACCAGGCCGCCGGTCATCGCCTCGTCGAGCGCCGCCTCGAAACGCGCCGCGTCGGCCGCCGGCTCGCCGCCCTGGCTCTCGATCAGCACGGTGAACGCGTGTTCCGGCGACAGCGGCGCCTGGCCGACCGTTTCGACCGCCGGCGCGTAGTAGTTCCGCCACATGACCTCGAACGCCGAGAGCTGGCCGCCCAGGGCGCCATCGAGGTGCCGTAAGAGATCAACAACGTGGTCGAAGTCGTTGATCGCGCACAATGCCGTCGCCCGGCTGCGTGGCCGCGCGCGCAAGCGCAGCACCGCGCGGGTGACGACGCCGAGCGTGCCCTCGCTGCCGATGAACAGGTGTTTGAGATCGTACCCGGCGTTGTTCTTGAGCATGCGGTTGAGCCCGCTCAGCACCGTGCCGTCGGCCAGCACCGCCTCCAGGCCCAGCACCATGTCGCGCATCATGCCGTAGCGCAGCACGCGGTTGCCGCCGGCATTCGTCGCGATGGCGCCGCCGACCGTGGCGCTGCCCCGCGAGCCGAGGTCGAGCGGCAGCATCAGGCCGTGGTCGTCCGCCGCCGCCTGCACGACCGCAATCGGCGTGCCGGCGCGCGCCACCAGCGTCGCACCCGACGCATCGACCTCCTCCACGCCCGTCAGGCGTTCGAGGGACAGCACCACCTCGCCCGTGCCCGGCACGGCGGCGCCGGCGAGCCCCGTGCGCCCGCCCTGAGGCACGACCGGGCGCCGGGCCGCGTGGCACAGCCGCAGCACCGCCGCGACCTCAGCCGTCGTCGCCGGCCGCACGACCGCGAGCGGCGCGCCCGGCTCGATCGGGCTCCAGTCGCGCAGATACCGCGGCTCGATGGCCGGCCCGCGCTGCAACTGGCCGTTGACGGCGCGCGCCAATGCCGCGCATAGGTCGTCGTCGCCCATGCCGTCCCTCCCCGACCGATGCTAGCGTTCCCGTGCTATGGTGCGCAAAACAGCGATTGGCTCAGGGAAGACCATGTTCACGACGCGACCGGAAATCCTCGGCACGTTCGGCGTCGCCGCCTCGACCCACTGGCTGGCCAGCCAGGCCGCCATGGGGGTGCTTGAGCGCGGCGGCAACGCCTTCGACGCGGCGTTCGCCGGCGGCATGGTGCTGCAGGTGGCCGAGCCGCACTTGAACGGCCCCGGCGGCGACGTGCCGATCATCGTGCACGACGCGCGGACCCACGAGACGCGTGTGATCTGCGGCCAAGGGCCGGCGCCCGCAATGGCGACCATCGACCACTATCGCGGCCTGGGCCTCGACCTGGTGCCGGGCATGGGGCTGCTGGCGGCGGTGGTGCCGGGCGCCTTCGGCGGCTGGCTGATGATGCTGCGCGACCACGGCACGATGGGCTTCGGCGAGCTGATGGAGACGGCGCTGGGCTATGCCGAGAACGGCGTGCCGGTCTGCGCCCACATGGCCTCGACCATCGCCGCGGTGGCGCCCTGGTTCCGCGAGCACTGGCCGGACTCGGCGGCGGTCTACCTGCCGAACGGCGACGCGCCGGCGGCCGGCTCGCTGTTGCCCAACAAGCCGCTGGCCCGCACCTGGCGGCGCCTGATCGACGCCGCCGACGCCGCCGGCGACCGCGAGGCCGGCATCGAGGCGGCGCGCCGCGGCTGGTACGAGGGCTTCGTCGCCGCCGCGATCGACGCCTATGCCCGCGAGCGGGCGATGTTGGACCTGACGGGCGCGCCGCAGCGTTGCCTCGTCACCGGCGCCGACATGGCGCGCTGGCACGCCACGGCGGAAGCGCCGATCGGCTACGACTACGGCGCCCACACGCTGCTGAAGTGCGGGCCGTGGAGCCAGGGCCCGGTGCTGCTGCAGACCTTCGCGCTGCTCAAGGGCCTCGATCTCGACGCCATGGACCCGACCGGGCCCGACTTCGTGCACACCGTTGTCGAGGCGTTCAAGCTGGCCTTCGCCGACCGCGAGACGTTCTACGGCGACCCGGACGTCGTCGACGTGCCGCTGGAGACGCTGCTGAGCGACGCCTACAACGACGCGCGCCGGGAACTGATCGGTGACGAGGCCTCGGCTGAGTGGCGCCCCGGCGAGGTGCCGGGCCTCGCCGGCGGCGTCGACTACGCCGCGGCCTGCGCCCGCCAGGTGGGCGAGAGCGAGCTGGTCGGCTTCGGCTTCGGCGAACCCACCGTGAGCCGGCCGGACGTGCCCGAGCCGCAGGCGGCGACCGGCGACACCTGCCACCTGGACGTCATCGACCGCGACGGCAACATGGTCTCCGTCACGCCCAGCGGCGGCTGGCTGCAGTCCTCGCCGGTGATCCCGGAGCTGGGCTTCTGCCTCGGCACGCGGGCGCAGATGTTCTGGCTCGACGAGACGATCCCGTCGGGCCTGGCGCCGGGCAAGCGGCCGCGCACGACGCTGACGCCGACGCTGGTGCTGCACGACGGCGAACCCTACATGGCCTGCGGCACGCCGGGCGGCGACCAGCAGGACCAGTGGCAGGCGATCTTCCTGGCCCGCCATTTCCACCACGGCATGAACCTGCAGCAAGCCATCGACGCGCCGGCGTTCCACAGCGAGCACTGGCCGAGTTCGTTCCACCCGCGCCAGGCCAGCCCCGCCAAGCTGGTGATCGAGGGGCGCTTCGGCGCGGCGACGATCGACGCCCTGGCCGAACGCGGCCACCGCGTCGCGGTCGGCGACGACTGGAGCGAAGGGCGCCTCTCGGCGGCGTCGCGCAACGGCGTGCTGAAGGCGGCGGCGAACCCGCGCGGCATGCAGGGCTACGCCGTCGGCCGCTGATGACCGCGGTCGAGGAGCCGGCGAACCGGCATTGGTCCGGCCGGGTCCTCGGCGCGCTCGACGCCACCTTCGGCGGCCTCGCCGCCGGGGCGCTGGCGGCGATGGTGGCCGTGGTCTTCGCCAACGTCGTCGGCCGCTACGCCTTCAGCGCCTCCTTCGCCTGGGCGGCGGAGGTCGCCCAGTGGCTGTTCATCGCCATCATCTTCCTGGGCGTGCCGCTGGCCCACCGCAGCCGCCGCCACGTCGCCGTCGACCTGCTGGCGGCGCACCTGCCGGCCGCGATGAGGCCCGCGCGTGCATTCCTGGTCGACGCCGTCGTTGCCTACACGACCATCGCCCTGATGCTGGGCGGCGTCGAGCTGATGCTGGTGATCGGCGGCGTCAGCCCGGCGCTGCAACTCCCCAAGTGGTTGCAATACCTGGTGATCCCGCTCAGTTGCATCGCGGCGTTGTTCACCCTCGCGCTGCGCGGCCTCGACGAGAACGCGTCGCCGCTGCGCGCGCCGCTGGCGATCCTCGCCAGCTCCCTCGCCTACCTCGTGCTCGACTTCGCCAGCCTCGTGCCGTTTGCCGGCGCCAGCCCCGCGCTCGTCATGGCTGTCGCCTTCATCGTCACCCTACTGCTCGGCGTGCCGGTCGCCTTCGCCATGCTGTTCGGCGCCTTCCTCGCCAACCTCACGGGCGACCTCTTGCCGGCGCCGGCGGTGGTGCAGAACATGGTGCGCGGCGCCGGGCAGTTCCTGCTGCTGGCGATCCCCTTCTTCCTCTTGACCGGGGCGTTGATGAACGCCGGCGGCTTGACCCGGCGGCTGATCGGCCTCGCCTTTGCGCTGGTCGGCCACCTGCGCGGCGGCCTCGCCCAGGTCGGCGTCGTCACCAGCCTGCTCTACGGCGGCATCTCCGGTTCGTCGTACTCGGAGGCGGCGATCGGCACCAAGCTGTTGGTGCCGCAGATGACCCGCGCCGGCTACCCGGCGCCCTTCGGCTGCGCCGTCGTCGCCTCGGCCGCGATCCTGCCCAACGTGATCCCGCCGTCGATCGCCCTGCTCCTCGTCGCCGCGGTGGCCAACCTGTCCGTCGGCAAGCTGTTCGTCGCCGGCATCGTGCCGGGTCTGGTGCTGGCCGCGGCACTGATGCTGGCGATCCGCGCGCTGGCCGTCCGCCGCGGCCTGGGGGCGCCGGCACCGCGCGCCGGGGGTGCCGAGCGGCTGCGGGCGCTGGGTCAGGCGCTGCCGGTGCTCGGCCTCGCGCTCCTGGTCGTCGGCGGCATCCGCTTCGGCGTCGTCACGCCGACCGAGGCCGGCGTGCTCGCCGCGGTCGCTGCCGGCGCGCTCGGCACGCTGGTCTACCGCGCCTGCGATGCGCGCGGTCTGTGGCAGGCGCTGCGCGACAGCGCCATCGAGGCGGCGCTGGTCGGCCTCCTGATCGGCGTCGCCGTGCCGTTCGCCTTCGTTCTGATCGCCGAGCAGGTGCCGCAGGCGGTCGTCGCCGCCGTCGCCGGCCTGGCCGACAGCAAGTGGGCGGCGCTGCTGCTCGCCAACCTGGTGATGCTGGCCTTCGGCATGGTGCTCGACATCGCCGCGGCGATTCTGATCCTGACGCCGCTGTTCCTGCCCCTGATGATCGCGCTGGGCGTCGACCCGATCCATTTCGGCCTGATCGTCGTCGTCAACCTGATGATCGGCGGCCTCACGCCGCCCGTCGGGATGCTGGCCTACGTCACCGGCTCGATCGCCGGCACGCCGGTGACCGCGATCTATCGCGCCGTGCTGCCGCTGCTGGGCGCGCTCTTGCTGGCGCTGGCGCTGATCGTCGCCGTGCCGGCGCTGTCCCTCGGCCTCGGCTGGCTGCTCGACTGAGGCGCCTGCAACCGGTATCCTGTGAGATCGCTTCGGGGGAGCCGTTTCCGGCTGAGAGGTCCCAACGGGACGACCCCACGAACCTGATCCGGGTCATGCCGGCGGAGGGAGGAGCCCATGCGACGCTTCTTCGGAATTCTCATCATCGCCATCCTGTGCGCGACGCCCGCGGCCGCGCAGCAGCGCATGAAAGTCGCCGTGATCTACGGCACCGACAAACCGCAGTACATCTTCTGGGAACGCTTCCGCGAGCGCCTCGACGCCCGGCTGCCCGGCGAGATCGAGGTGCAGATCTTCCCCAACGGCCAGCTGGGCGGCGAGCGCGAGGTGGCCGAGGGCGCCAAGCTCGGCTCGATCCAGGCGGCGCTGTCGACGCTCGCGAACCTCTCGGCCTGGGTGCCGGAGGGCCAGCTCTTCGACATGCCGTTCATGTTCCGTGACCTGGGCCACGTCGAGCGTGTCATGGCCGGCCCGGTAGGCGCCGACTTCAAGGCCCGGTACAAAGTCCAGGGCTTCCACGTCCTGGGCTTCATCGCCTACGGCGCGCGCCACATCGTCAGTACCGTGCCGATCGAGGCCCCCGCGGACGTCGACGGCAAGACCATGCGGGTGATCCAGAGCCCGGTGCACCTGGAACTCTGGCGCTCGCTGGGCGCCAACCCGACGCCGATCCCGATCACCGAGGCCTACGGCGCGCTGGAGACCGGCGTCGTCGACTACATGGACATGACCAAGTCGGGCTTCGAGGCGTTGAAGCTCTACGAGGTGGCGCCCGTGTTCGTCGAGACCGGCCACATCTGGGCGCTGGGCGCGGTCTATGTCGCCGACGGCTTCTGGCAGCGCCTGACGCCGGCGCAGCAGGCGGCGATGCAGGCGACCGCCGACGAGCTGATCCCGGTGTTCAACCGGCTGGCCGCCGCGGAGCAGGACAAGTCCCTCGCCGCCGCCCTGGCGCTCGGCGCCAAACACGTACGGCCCGACCGCGCGCCCTGGGTCGACGCCATGGCGCCGTTCTGGACCGCCTATGCCGGCAAGGTCGGCGGTCTGGACAAGATACAGGCGATCGTCGCCACCAAATGACCGCGCGACTGCTGGCAGTGGCAATCGTCTGCTTCCTGCCCGCCGCCGGGCCCTTCGCCCAGGGCGACGACGGCGCCCTCGGCGAGTGCTGGGCGCAGGTGAAGGCCCGGGTCGCGCTCAACGACTGCCTCACGCCGATGCTCGCGGCCGCCGAGGCCGCAATGGCCGAGGCGTTCGATCGCGCGCGTATCCAGGCGCGGGAACTCGATGCCGTCACCGACAGCCGCGCACGCGTGCGCGAACGCCTCGACGCGGCGCAGGCGGCGTTCCGCGCCTACCGCAACGCCCGCTGCGACTCCCTGTCGGCACGAATGGAGCCCGGCACCGGCGCCGGCAACGCGCTTCTGGGCTGCCGGATCGACATGACACGCGACCGCACCGCGGATCTGATTGACACATTCGGCGGCCGGTGATTGACGTTATTTGTCAAATCTGCTCGGCAACATCTTGAAGATATTGCCATAGGTGTGGGCAGCGGGATTGCCTTCCGGCGTCGCGTGGCGTCGCGCCGCGGGTCTTGAAAACCTGTCCCGACTCGCTTAATTCGGCGCACGTTGACATTGCCCGGCCAACGGGATCGACGCGCCGCACACGATGGACCCCCTGATCGAGATCGCGCGGCTGAGCAAGACGTTCGGCCCGATCGCCGCCGTCGACGACGTCTCTTTCGACGTGGTGCGCGGCGAGGTGCTGGGTTTCCTGGGGCCGAACGGCGCCGGCAAGACGACGACAATGCGCATGGTCACCGGCTACCTGCCGCCCAGTTCGGGCACGGCGGCGGTCTGCGGCTTCGACGTCGCGCGCGACCCCCTCGAAGTGAAACGCCGCGTCGGCTACCTGCCCGAGGGCGCGCCGTCCTACGGCGAGATGACGCCGGAAGGCCTCCTGGAGTTCGTCGCCGCGGTACGCGGCGTCGACGACCGTCGCCGGCGGGTCGGCGAGGCCCTGGAACGGCTGTCGCTCGAGCACGTGCAGCACCGCGCCATCGACACGCTGTCCAAGGGTTTCAGGCGCCGCGTCGGCCTCGCCCAGGCGCTGTTGCACGATCCCGAGGTGCTGATCCTCGACGAGCCGACCGACGGCCTAGACCCGAACCAGAAGCACGAGGTGCGCGAACTCCTCCGCGCCATGGCCGGCGACAAGGCCATCGTCGTCTCGACCCACATCCTGGAGGAGGTCGAGGCGATCTGCAGCCGCGCCATCATCATCGCCGAGGGCCGCATCGTCGCCGACGCGACGCCGGACGAGCTGGAGGCCCGGGCGCCGGGGCACAACGCCGTCGCCCTGCACCTGGCCGCCGACGCCGCCGACAGCGCCGCGGCGAAGCTCGCCGCGCTGCCCGACGTGGCGGACGTGGCGCGCGTGCCGCTCACCGAGGGGGTCGCGGAATTGGTCGCGACGCCCGTGGACGGCCGGGAGATCCTGGGCGCGGTCAACGCGGCGCTCGACGGCATCGCCGTGCGCGAGGTCGGCCAGCGGCGCGGGCGCCTGGACGACCTGTTCCGCCAGCTCACGACCGGAGCCTGACGGTGCGCGCTATCGGCATCATCTGCCGCCGCGAGCTGGCCGCGTACTTCAGCTCGCCCCTGGCCTACATCTTCATCGTCATCTTCCTGGCGCTGTCGGGCGCCATGACGTTTTACGTCGGCGGCTTCCTGGAGCGCGCCCAGGCGGACCTGGCGCCGTTCTTCGGCTTCCACCCGTGGCTCTACCTGTTCCTGATCCCGGCCATCGGCATGCGGCTGTGGGCGGAGGAGCGCAAGGCCGGCACGCTGGAGTTCCTGATGACCCTGCCGGTGCCGACCGCGGCGGCGGTGGTCGGCAAGTTCCTCGCCGCCTGGCTGTTCGCCGGCATCGCGCTCAGCCTCACCTTCCCCATGTGGATCACCGTCAACGTGCTGGGCCGGCCCGATAACGGCGTGATTGTCGCGGCTTACGTGGGCAGCTGGCTGATGGCCGGCGGCATGCTGGCGATCAGCGCCAGTATTTCGGCGCTGACGCGCAACCAGGTAATCGCTTTCGTCGTCGCCGCGACGGTCTGCTTCCTGTTCATGATGAGCGGCGTCGAGCTGGTCCAGGCGTTCTTTCGCGGCTGGCTGCCGGACCTGCTCGTCGAGGCTATCGCGCGGCTGAGCATCCTGTCGAACTACCAGGCCATGTCGCAGGGCGTCATCGACCTGCGCGAAGCGATCTACTTCACCTCGCTGATCGCCGTCAGCCTGTTCGTCAACACGGCGATCGTCGAACTGAAGAAGGGCGCGTGAGCCGATGACCCGCGCCCTGGACACCGCCGACCGCCACGTGCTGGCCATCGCCGCCATCGTGCTGGCGGTGCTGTTCTTCCTGGCGCTCAACATGCTGGCGCAGGCGACGCTGACCTCGGCCCGGCTGGACTTGACCGAGGACCGGCGCTTCACGCTCAGTCCCGGCACCCGGGACCTCCTGGCCGGCATCGACGAGCCGATCGAGCTGCGCCTCTACTACTCGCAGGCGCTGGGCCGCGCCGCCCCGGCCTATGGCGACCACGCCCGGCGCGTCGGCGAGCTGCTCGACGCCTACGCCCGTGCCTCCCAGGGCCGCGTGCGCGTCAGCCGCTTCGACCCGCTGCCGTTCTCGCCGGAGGAGGACCAGGCGGTCGCCGAGGGCCTGCGCGGCGTGCCGCTCGATGCCGAGGGCACGCTGGCCTATTTCGGCCTGGTCGGCAGCAACAGCACCGACGACCTGGACACGCTGGCGTTCCTGGCGCCGGAGCGCGCGCCGTTCCTGGAGTACGAGCTGACCCGGCTGGTGCACAACCTGGCCAACCCGGAGAAGAGCGTCGTCGGCGTGCTGGGCGACATGCCGCTCAACGGCAGCCAGTTCGACGGTTTCCGGCCCGCGGCGGTGACGGAGGCGATCGGCGCGTTCTTCGAGGTGCGCCCGGTCGCGGTGCCGGTCGACCGCCTCGACGACGTGGACCTGCTGCTGCTGGCCCAGCCCGAAACGCTCGACGACCGCACACGCTACGCCATCGACCAGTTTGTCATGGCGGGCGGCGCGGTGTTGGCCTTCGTCGACCCGTTCGCGGAGGAGATCGCGCGCACCCAGCGCGGCGTCGGCCCGCACGTGCCCGGCACCGGCGCCATCCCGGCGCTGACGCCGCTCCTCGCGGCCTGGGGCGTCGACGTCCTGCCCGGCCAGGTCGTCGGCGACGGCGTCAGCGCCCAGCGCGTCGCGGCCCAGGTGCGCGGGCGCCAGGTCGTCGCCGACTACCTGCCCTGGCTGGGGCTGGGGCCGGCCAACATGGACGCGCAGGACGCGGTGACCGGCAGCGTCGAGCTGTTGCAGCTGCGCAGCGCCGGCGCCATCGTCGCCCGCGACGGCGCCGCGACGACGCTGACACCGCTGGTGCGGTCCAGCGCGCAGGCGGCGTTGATCGACCTCATCGACATCCAGTTCGCGCCCGACCCGACGCGGCTGCTGGCCGAATTCCAGCCGACCGGCGAGCGCTACGTGCTGGCGGCGCGCGTGACGGGGCCGGTCGCGAGCGCCTTCCCCGACGGCGCGCCGGAAGGCATCGACCGCGCCGACCACAAGGGAACCGCCGAGGCGCCGCTGAACCTCGTCCTCGTCGCCGACGCCGACATGCTGGCCGACGCCAGTTGGGTGCAGCGCCAGGCGCTGCTGGGCCAGGACTTTGCCGTGCCGATCGCCGACAACGGCGACTTCGCGATCAACGCGCTCGACAACCTGCGCGGCGGCGCCAGCCTGGCGACCTTGCGAGGCCGCGGCGTCGCCCGGCGCCCGTTCGAGGTCGTCGAGAGCATGCGCCGCAAGGCGGAGCTGCAGTACCGCGCGACCGAGCAGGAATTGCTCAGCCGCATCGACGAGCTGGAGGCGGAGATCCGCGCCATCCAGGCCGACGAAGCTGACGCCGGCCTGCTGCTCACCGCGGCGCAGCAGCAGGTGATCGACGACTCCCGCGACGAGATGCTGGCGCTGCGCGGCGAGCTGCGGGGCGTGCAGCACGCCCTGCGCAAGGACGTCGCGCGGCTGGAGAGCTGGATCCGGCTGATCGACATCTGGGCGGTGCCGCTGACGGTCGCGCTCTTCGCCATCGGCCTGGCGCTGCTGCGCCGCCGACACATGCGCCGCGACGTCGCGGCCGGGCTGGCCTGACGTTGCCATGACGCCCCGGATCGTCACGGGCCTCGCCGGGCTGACCGCGCTCACCATCGTCGCCGCGGCGCTTGCCATTGCGCGCCTGCCCGAGGTCGCCGAGGTGGCGACCGTCAACGAGCCGGCGTTCCCAGCCCTGCGCGGCGCCCCCGACGCGGTGGCGAAAATCGAGATCGCGACCGCCGACGGGTCTTTCCGGTTGGAGCGGACCGACGGAGCCTGGACCGCGCCGGCGCGCTTCGGCTACGCGGTCGACGGAGCGGAGGTACGCAGCCTAGTCGTGGCGCTCGCCGACATGCGCCTCGTCGAGCGCAAGACCCGCCGTGCCGACCGCTACGCGCGCCTGGAGGTCGAGGACCTTGAGGCGCCGGAGGCGGCATCGCGGCTGGTGCGTTTGAGCGACGCGCAGGGCACGCCGCTCGCCGAGGCCCTGCTCGGCCGGACGCGCTTTCGCCTCACTGGCGGCGCCCAGCAGGGCACTTACCTGCGGCGGCCGGGCGACGACCAGGCCTGGCTCGCCAGCGGCGGGCCGCGCCTCAAGAGCGAGCTTTCCGACTGGCTCGACCGCGCGGTCGTCGACGTGGCCCGCGACGACGTGCGCCGCGTCGAGATCGTGCCCGCCGCCGGCTCGGCCTATGCTGCCGCGCGCGACGACGGCGACGGCGATCTCGAGCTGGTCGAGCCGGCCGACGCGAGCGAAGCCGACGAGGCACCGACGGCGAGGCTCGCCTCGCTGCTCGCGGGGGTCGTGCTGGAGGACGTGCGTCCGGCCAAGGTCTTCGCCTGGCCGGCCGACACCGTCCACGCCCGCGTCGAGACTTTTGGGGGCGCCGTCTACGACCTGCGCCTGGCCACAACCGACGACGGCGACTGGCTGGCGTTGACGGCGACCGGCGACGATGCCGTCAGTGCGCGGACGGAAGGCTGGGTCTACCGCGTGCCCGATCACGTTGCCGACCGCATGACGCTGCCGCTCAGCGAGTTCCTGGCCGACGGTTCATGAGTCACGCCGCAGGCGGCGGCGCCTCGTTCTCGTCGGGGCCCAGCTCGGCGATCAGGATTTCGTAGACCTTGGCGACGGTGCCGCTCAGCGGCTTGCGCTCCTGCTCGCCCATCACGTCGCTCTCGCCGAACGCCCAGGCGACCGCCTCTTCGAACTCCTCGATCGTCGCGCCGGTCGCCAGGATCGCCGCCGCGCGGGCGTCGGTGATGTCCTTGACCAGCTCGACGACGTCATCGTGGGTCAGCGGCGCAAGCGCCGTCGTATCGTGTACTTGGGACGCCATGGCGCACCTCTCAGGCTTCGGGCATATGCATCCTGCACCCGACCGCGACCGGCGGCATTGACCGACCGCAAGCGGCTAGTCTTCGTGGCGGCCGTGCATCCGCACGATGCTCTCGAGCACGCGCTCGACCTCCGCGTCGTCGAGCGGCGGGCGGCAGCGTTCCCGGTTCCAGCACAGCAGCAGCTCGCGCGCGACGTCCGGGTCGACGCCGTGCCACAGCAGGTGCCCGGCGAACGAGGCGATGGTCGAGTTGCGCACGCCCTCGGCGACGCCGTCGCGCGCCAGCGCCCGCCAGTAGGACACGGGATGGCCGGGGTGCTCGGGTTGCCCCGCCGGGCCGCGCACCAGCCGCTCGAGCCAGGCCGGCAGGTCGTGCACGGCAATGTCCGCCGGCGCTCGGCCGGCCTGCCAGGCATAGCGCCGGCCCGAGGGATGCACCGATGGCGGCGCCACCACCAGGCCGCCCTCGGCGCGTACGTCGATGCCCGCCGCGACGCCCGCGCGGCCGCGCAGGGCCTCGGGCGGTGCCGTGAAGTAGAGGTGGCGGCCGCCACCGCCGGTGCGGCAGGCCACCGTCGCCGGCAGCCCGCCATGTGCGCGCACCCAGGCCGCCAGGCTGTCGTCGCCGCCATGCCGCGGGTCGACGTCGACGACGCAAAGCGCGGAGATGGCACCCGTGACGATGCCGACATTGGCGTCGGGCCAGCGGTCGAACCAGCGCTCGACGTCGGCCGCGTCGGGCCGGCGCTCCTGAAAGCCGCGCCAGCGGATCAGCGGCACCTTGTCGCGCGGCCGCAAGGGGACGACGCACCAGTCGCGCGCCGCGTAGGCCAGCGCCGCCGCGCGGATCGCCGCGTCCGCGCCGGGTCCCTCGTCCGGGTCCGCCATGCCGACGATCCTACGGCGCGGACGCACGCCGGCCAATGCGTCGCACCGGTGTTGACGCGCGTCAATGCCGCCGACGCGTGTCGTCCTAGCGTGGGTACGCCGCACCAAAGCCGACGGCCAAGGCCAACCATGACCTTCACCCTCACCTGCCTCGGGTTCGTTGACAGTGCCGCCGTGCCGCCGCACTGCACCTGCGACGGCGCCGATGTCGAGAGCGCGGCCCGGCCGCACGTCCTGGCCGAAGCCCTGTTCGTCGGCACCTATGCACGATAGATGCGCGACGGCGACTGCGTGCGCTTCCTGCAGTGGTGCCTGCCACGGCTCGGGCTGCGCTGGGCGGGCTACCGCCGGGTTCGCGGCACCGTCTGCAAGCGCCTGAACCGGCGGCTTCGCGCGCTGGGGCTCGCCGACTGGGACGCCTATCGCCGCTATCTCGAGGACACGCCCCAGGAGCTGGAAGTCGTCGCGCGCGCCTGCCGCATCCCGGTGTCGCGCTTCTATCGCGACCGCGCCGTCTTCGACCGGCTGCGCGACGTCGAATTGCCGCGCCTCGCGCACGCCGCGGCAGCCCTTGGAGCCTCGCGCGTGGCCGCCTGGAGCTGCGGCTGCGCCTCGGGCGAGGAGCCCTACAGCCTGGCGCTGCTCTGGCGGCTGGACGTCGCGGCGCCGACCATGAACCTCGACGTGCTCGCGACCGACGCCGAACCGCAGATGATCGCGCGGGCGCGGGTCGGCTGCTACGCCGCCGGCTCGCTGCGCGACGTCCCCGCGCACTGGCGCCCCCGCGGTTTCGAACACGGCGCCACCGGGGCCTGTGTGCGCCGGGAGTTGCGCCGCGGGGTCGAGCTGGCCCGCGTCGACGTGCGCAAGGCCATGCCCGAGGGTCCGTTCGACCTGATCCTGTGCCGCAATCTCGCGTTCACGTATTTCGTGCCGGCCGAGCAGCGGCGGCTCCTCGCCGGCTTCGTCGCGCGGTTGATGCCGGCGGGAGTCCTGGTGATCGGCGCCCACGAGACGCTGCCAACGCCGCACCCGCTGGCCGCCGCGGCCGGCGCCCTGCCGATCTATCGCAAGGGCGCCTAGGCCGTCGCGCCGCCGGACCCGCCAGCGCGTCTAGTGCGGCAGCCACTCGCGCGCGTCGGAGGCCTGGTCGGCGATCATGTCCAGGTCGTCCGCCGTCATGCCGGCGGTGCCGAGCAGGCGGTCGAGGTCCTCGATCTCGAGCGTCTCGCGCGTCAGCTGGATCAGGCCCTCCTGGCGCAACGCGGTGAGTGTGCGGCTGATGTGCACGGGCGTCAGCCCCAGGGCGTCGGCGATGTGCTCCTGACGCAGCGGGAAGGCCACCGTGCGGGCGCCGGCGCGGTAGCCGACCCGGGCGAAGGTCTCGGCCAGGAGGCGCGCCACGCGCTCCTGTGCCGAACGGCGGCCGAGGTCGATGACGCGGTCGTAGCAGCGCGCCAGTTCGACGCGCCACAGCTCCTGAATGCGCGCCCCCGCCTCAGGGCGGCTGGCGCAGTACGCGGCGAGGCGGCCGGTGTCGTAGCTGGCGACCGTCGCCGGCGTGATCGAACTGACAGCGAAGCGCAGGTTGCGCCCGTCGAGCGCCTGGAAGCAGGCCAGATCGCCGGGCAGCAGGAACGACAGGATCTGCCGGCGCCCGTCGCGCAGCAGCCGGTAGCTGAAGGCCCAACCCTCGAGCAGCAGATAGGTCTCGGCCGCCGGGCGACCCTCACTGTGCAGCAGGCTGCGGGCGCGGATCTTGCGCTCGCCGATTAGCAGCGAACCCTCGATCTTGGCGACGGAGGGATCGACGGCGCGTGCGGTCGCGGGCACCACCGCGGCGACGGTCGGTGCGATCTTGATCGTGGAAGCGCTCATTTGTTCTCTCCGCTCCTCAAGGGGTTACGACGTGGTTTTCCAGTGAACTCGGATGTTCGGATCGGGCATGGCGCGGCCACTCAGCTTTCCGGCCGGCACATGTAGGCCGGCATCTTGGCGGCACCGACCGCGGCGGCCTGGGGCAAAGCGACGGCGTGGCCGGGCCGCCGCGCGACGGACGGCCGCACGCGCTCGGGCGGTAGGAAGATGCGCACCGTCGTGCCCTCGCCCGGTGTGCTCTCGATGTTGAGCTGGCCGTCGTGCAGCTCGATCAGTGCCTTGCTGAGCGGCAGCCCCAGACCGGCGCCGTCGTGGCTGCGCACCAGGCTGGAGTTGCCGACCTGGCCGAAGCGCCGCAGCGCCTGCTCGACCTCCTCAGGCTCCATGCCGATGCCCGTGTCGCGCACGACGATCTCCAGCCCGCCGCGAGCGGTACGGCCATAGAGTTCCACCGTGCCGCCGGCCGGCGTGAATTTGACGGCGTTGGCGACCAGGTTGAGCAGCACCTGGGTCAGCATGCGCCGGTCGGCCCACAGCGCCGGCAGCGTGTCCGGCACGTCCATGTCCAGCCGGACCTCGCGTTTTTCGGCATCGCCGCGCATCAGCTCGCGCGACTGCGCGGCGATCTCGCGCAGCGACAGCAGGCCGGGCTGCGGCGACATCTTGCCGGCCTCGACCTTGGCCAGGTCGAGGATATCGGCGATCAGCGCCAGGAGGTGCTCGCCGCTGCTCTGGATGTCGCGGGCGTACTCCGCGTAGCGGTCGTCGACGCCGGGCCCCATGCGGCGGTTGGCGATGATCTCCGCGAAACCGAGGATGGCGTTGAGCGGCGTGCGCAGCTCATGGCTCATGTTGGCGAGGAAATCGGACTTGATGCGGTTGGCGCGCTCGGCCGCATGGCGGGCGGCGACGAGTTCGGCCTCGACCTGCCGCCGCCGCGACAGGTCGATCATCGTCACTTGCACGGCCGGGCGGCCGTCCCAGTCGAGCGGCCGGGCCATCGCCAGCACCGGCGTCGCCGCGCCGCGCAGCGGCCGCACCTCGAACTCGAAGCTGCCCGGCCGCTCCTCGCCGGCCAAGAGTCGTTGGCAGTGGGCGGCCAGCACGCCGCCGCCGTCGAGCGTCAAGCGGCGTGCCACCTCGGCCGAGCCGACGATACCGTCGACTCTGTCGATACCGACGATGTCGCCGACAGCGGCGTTGGCCAGCACCGGCAGGCTGTCCTGGACTACAAGGATGCCCTGCAGCGAGCCCTCGACCAAGTTGCGGAAGCGCGCCTCGCTGACCCGCAACGCGTCCTCGGCGCCCTTGCGCGCGGTGATGTCCTCCAGGCCTGCGACGAAGGCGTCGGCCCCGGCGAAGCGGATGCGCAGCGCCGACAGGATGGCCCAGATCTCGCTGCCGTCGGCCCGCCGCATGCGGACCTCCTGGGTGCGCACCTGGCCGTGCTCGCGCAGCCCGTCCAGCATCGCCGTCATCGCCTCGGGCTCGGCGACATGCGCCTCCAGCGGCCGGCCCGAGAGCCGGTCCCATTCGGTGCCCAGGGTGTCGGCGAAGCTGTCGCTGCACAGCAGCACGCGGGTCGTCGACAGGTCGGCGATGACCTGCGGTACCGGCGAGACCTCGGTCAGCATGCGCAGGCGCTGGTCGTCGTCGTCCAGGTATTCGGGCTCGGTCCAGCGGCGCTCGCCGCGGCTGGCGCGTACGCTGACATCGCGCAGGCTGGCGATCAGCAGCGGCCGGCCGTCCAGCTCGGCGACGCTGATGGCCAGGTCGATCGGCACGCGCTCGCCGGTCTTGCGCACGCCAATGACGTGGCGCGGCCCGACCCCGGCGATGCGGCCGCGGCCGGTCTTGAAGTAGCGGTCGACGTAGAGCTTGTGTCGCTCGCGGTCCTGGCGCGACATCAGGGTCGTGACGTCCTGGCCGATCAGTTCGCCGCGAGCGAAGCCGAAGATCTCCGCAGCCTGGCGATTGCACGACGTGATGCGCCCGTCGCGCTCGGCGACGATGACGCCGTCAGCCAGGTTGTCCAGCACGTGATTCAGCGGCTGGTCGCCGTTACGCACGGTGATTGTCCGGGACCGGTTCGCCGCGCTCGTCCTGCGCATCCGTCGCCCTCCTGGCCGACTGGGTCGGCACGAAATCGGCAGGGCGGCGCTGGACCGCACGGCGCTCGCAGATACGCGACAAAGTCGTGCACCTGCGACCGGCGCCACCCTGGCAGCGGGCGCACAACCACCCACTATACAACGCCAAAGTCTTGACGTCAACAGCGAAGAACATAATGAAAGACGACTCCTTTCTTCAATAGCAAAAGATATCTATGGCTATTGTGACGCGGTATTAATATTAGGCCATTAGTTCTTCCTACTCGATACATAGGTCTGTCGGATATAGAACTTTCGATCTATATGTCGGACAGTATCCCTGTAGAGGTTGCACGCCCAATGGGCTTGCTGTTAGATCGGCGAGACGACGCTGAAAGTCGTGGAGTAGGGTGCATATCGTCAACCATGCATGGTGGCGTCTGCTAAATGGGGGAGCATCGTGCCGGTACGGATTCTAGTGGCAGAAGACCACCCGCTTTTTCGAGATGCCCTGACCTCCCTGCTGCGCCGCGACCTCCCCGAAATCGACATCGACGAGTGCACCGATCTGCCGCAGCTGCGCCGCGCCTGCGACCGGCTGCCGCTGCCGGATCTGCTGCTCGTCGACCTTGGCCTGCCCGGCGGCGATACGCGCGAGGTGCTGGTCGAGTTCTTGCGACTTCACGACGAGCTGCCGATCGTCGTCATTTCGGCGAACCAGGATCCCGGCGTCATCGACGACCTGATCGGCCGCGGTATCCGCGGCTACATCCCCAAGACCACCGCGCCGTCGATCATGACCGGGGCGATCAAGCTGGTGCTGAGCGGCGGCACCTAACCTGCCGCCGGAGCTGCTCGACCGGACCCCCGCCCAGCCGGCGGCCCCGGTCCCGGGGCTGGCGCGCCTGACGCCGCGGCAGCAGGGGGTCCTGGCCCTGCTGGCCGAAGGCTGCGCCAACAAGGAGATCGCGGCGCGCCTCGACATCTCGGTCGCCACGGTGAAGCTGCACGTCAACGCGGTGCTGAAGGCGCTGGAGGTCACCAACCGCACCGCCGCGGCACTGCGCTATCGCGAGTTGCGGACGCAGACGCCGCCAGGAGCCCCAGCCGCCTGCGGCCCGGAAGAACCGACGGCATGACCCGCGCAACGGCCCGCGAGACCGCCTGAGCGCGCGATGGCCGCCCGCACCGCCTCCGCCGCCAAGCAGCCCGCCGCCCACCCAGACGACGCCAGTGTGATCGTACCGATCGCGCTCGATGCCAAGCTGCGGGCCCGGTGCCCGACCGGCTCGCTCGTCGCGTGCTGCGGCATCGACGACGCGGCGCTCGCCGAGGGGCGCTGGATCGAGCGGCTGCTGCGCCAGGACCGGGCGCGCCTCGCCGCGGCGATCGGCCGGGCGCTCGACGGCGGCCCCGGCGTCGACGAGACCGTGCGCTGCGGCCGCGACGTCGGATCGTGTCGCCGCCTGCGTTTCGTCCTGCAGGCGTCCGACACGGGCGGGCTCAGCGGCGCCGTCGTCGTCGACCCGCCGGCCCGTGGCGCCGCGGAACCGCCGGCGGAGCCCAGCGAGGCGATGCTGCAGGCGCTGATCGACGCCGCCGACGCGATCATCCTGCTGCTGGACCACAATGGCCGCGTCCTGGCCTGCAACCAGCGCGCGGCGGCAGAGTTCGAGACCACGCCGGCGGCGCTGATCGGCCGCCAGCCACCCGGCCTGATGCGCCGCGCCCAGGGGCGTCAGCGCCTGGTCCAGCTGCGCAGCGTGTTTCGCACCGGCCACCTGGTGCGGTTCGAGGACCGCGACGGCAGCCGCACCTTTGAGCACACCTTGCTGCCGGTCGTCACCGCGGACGGGCGTGTCGAGGCGGCCGCGGTGTTCGTTCGCGATATCACCGCGATTCGCCGGGCGACGGAGGACATGCGCCGCTTCCGGGCCGTCGTCGAGGCGTCGCAGGAGGCGATCGCCATCGCCGATACGGAGGGCGAGCTGATCTACACGAACCGCGCCTACCAGGTCCTCTACGGCCTGCCACCGGCGTCGCTGCCCAACGGCCGGCTGTTCGACCCGATCGTCGAGGGCGAACGCGACTGGCTGCAGCGCGAGCTGGCGACCCGGTTGGCGCGCGGCGGCCGCTGGGAGGGCGTCGTCGACGCCGTCGATGCCAGCGGGCGCCAGCTGCCGGACTGGCTGCGCGCCGGCGCGGCCCGTGGCAGCACCGGCGAGCAGGAACTGCGCTTCGCCTTCCTGCGCGACTTCTCCGACGAACGCGGGCGCCAGCACGAACTGCAACTGGCCCGCGACACCGCCGAACGCGCCAGCGCCGCCAAGACGCGGTTCATCGCCGCGGCGAGCCACGACCTGCGCCAGCCGCTGCAGGCGGCGGCAATCTTCATCGACCTGGTGCGGCCGCAGGTCGGCGACGCGGAAGCGGCAGCGCTGATCGACAAGACGGCGAGCGCGATCTCCTCGGCGACCGAAATGCTGCACGGCCTGCTCGACATCTCGCAGCTCGACAGCGGCGCCGTCGAGCCCGAACCGGCGGCGTTCGAGATCGGCGCGCTGCTGGAGCGCATTGTCGGCGAGTTCGCGCCCGAGGCCGCGGCCAAGGGTGTCACGCTGGACTACGTCGCCTGCACCGTTCGGGTCCGATCGGACCGTGCGCTACTGGAGCGCATGGTGCGCAACCTGGTGTCGAACGCGGTGCGCTATACCGATGGCGGGCGCATGCTGGTCGGCTGCCGCCGCACGGGCGAACACCTCCGCATTCAGGTGCACGACACCGGTATCGGCATGACGGCCGAACAGTTGGAGGCGGTGTTCGAGGAGTACTACCAGGTCGCCAACCCGGCACGCGACCGCCGCAAGGGCCTGGGCCTCGGCCTCGCCATCGTCGACCGCATAGGCCGCCTGCTGGGCCACGCCGTCGCCGCGCGCTCGACCCCCGGGGCGGGCAGCGTCTTCGAGATCGAGGTGCCGCGGGCCGCCGCGGCGGTGCGCCCGGCGAGCGAGCGCGAGGCGGCCCCAGAGGGTGCGCCGCGCCAGGCCCTGATCGTGCTGATCGACGACGAGCCGGACGTGCTCGAGGCCTTAACGCTGATCCTCGACCGCATCGGCCATCGCGTCATCGCGGCGCAGAACGCGCGCAACGCCTGGCAGGCGCTGCAGCGGCTCGACGGCACGACGCCCGACCTGATCATCGCCGACTACCGGCTGACCGACGGCGAGATCGGCCTGGACGCGATCGACTGGCTGCGCAGCAGCATCGGCGCGCCCGTGCCGGCCGTCCTGCTGTCCGGCGACGTCACCCCCGACCGCCAGCTGGAGACCGAGGCCCACGGCCTGCAGCTGATCGCCAAGCCGATCACGCCGGCCAGCCTGCGCCGTCTGCTGATCGACGTACTGGGCTGACACGCCGGGGGCCATCCACGGCGCTCGTCTTGATCTAGATTAGAAAAACAATATAATTAGATATGTGATTACTTGTGACCTATAACACCTAGACGGCATTTTATTTACGCCTTTACCATTCATTAGCTATCGAACACTTAGTCTCCTTCGCGAGGTCAGCAGGGAGGTCGCGCCGTGTTCGCTCGCTTCAGCATCCCGGCGCAGCGCGCGCGACGCACACTCGCCGTCGTGCCGGGAACGACCGGCGACGCGGCAATCGACCCTCCCATGGCTTACCGGTCCGGCGCTCTCCCCACCGGAGCACCGGTCCTCGGCGGGTGTCAGCCGGGCGGAAAAATCGGAGTGGCCCCGTCCGCCCGGCTGCACCCCACCCGCTGCGCACCGCGTGGCGGCGATCTCTCGCAAGGACACAGCCGATGAGCGGTTCAGCCTCACCGGCGGCGGTCGCCGCGTCCGACATCGAGGGCGGCCCCTACCGGGTCATGCTCGTCGACGATTCCGCGGTGATCCGCGGCCTGTTGGCCCGCACCCTGGAATCGAGCCCCGACATCGTCATCCAGGCCAGCGTCGGCAACGGCGAACAGGCGATCGCGGCGCTGGCGCGGCACGACGTCGACGTCATCGTGCTGGACATCGAGATGCCGGTGATGGACGGCCTGACGGCGCTGCCGAAGTTGGTGGCCACCTCGCCGAGCGTCAAGATCATCATGGCCTCGACGCTGACCCAGCGGAACGCGGAGATTTCGCTGCGCGCGCTGGGCGCCGGCGCCGCCGACTACATCCCGAAGCCGACCTCGACGCACGGCATCGCCGCGGCCGGGGACTTCAAGCGCGACCTGGTCGACAAGGTGCTGGGCCTGGGCGCGGCGGCGCGCAAGGCCGCCGCCTCGCGCGTCGGCCGCCGGCGGGTGGCAGAGGCGGGCGGGGCGTCGCTCTACGATGCCGAAATCTCGCTCAGGCCGGCCTCTCGGGCGCGGCCAAGCGTGCTGGCGATCGGCAGTTCGACGGGCGGGCCGCAAGCGCTGACCGAGATGCTGAGCCACGTGCCCAAGGACATCGTCCAGCCGATCCTGGTGACCCAGCACATGCCGGGCACCTTCACCGCCATCCTGGCGCGTCACCTGGCCGAAGCCGCCGGCCGGCCGTCCTGCGAGGCCGTCGCCGGCATGCCCTTGAGCGACGGCGAGATCTACGTGGCGCCGGGCGGCAAGCACATGGTCGTCGTGCCGACCGAGGACGGCCCGATCCTGCAGCTGCTCGACACGCCGCCGGAGAACTTCTGCAAGCCCGCGGTCGATCCGATGCTGCGCAGCCTGGCCGAGCACTTCGGCGACAGCGTGCTGTGCGTGATCCTCACCGGCATGGGCCACGACGGCCTGGAAGGCGCCCGCCACCTGATCAACGCCGGCAGCACGGTGATCGCCCAGGACGAGGCGACCAGCGTCGTATGGGGCATGCCGGGCGCCGTCGCCACCGCCGGGTTGTGCAGCGCGGTCCTGCCCCTCGAAGAGATCGGCGACCGCGTCGCTACCATCGCCCGGAGGCGTCTCGAATGCTGAACCCCGCCGACTACGCCTTCCTCTCGGACGCCCTGAAGCAGCGCTCCGGCCTCGCGCTCACGACCGAGAAGGGCTACCTGATCGAGACGCGGCTGCGCCCGATCGCGCTGGAATACGGCATGCGCGACGTCGACGATCTGGTGGCGGCGCTGCGGCTGGACCCGCGCGAGGAGATGATGAGCGTCATCGTCGACGCGATGACCACAAACGAGTCCTTCTTCTTTCGCGACAACAAGCCGTTCAACGCCTTCCGCGAGGTCATGCTGCCGCACCTGATGCGCACGCGCGCCGAGCGGCGCAGCTTCCGCATCTGGTGCGCCGCCTGCTCGAGCGGTCAGGAGCCCTACTCGATCGCCATGATTCTCGACGACGAGCGCATCAAGCTCGCCAACTGGCGCATCGAGATCGTCGCCACGGACATCTCGCCCAGTATGCTGGCCCGGGCCCACGCCGGCCGCTTCAACCAGTTCGAGGTGCAGCGCGGGCTGCCGACGAATTATTTGGTGAAGCACTTCAAGAAGGTCGACGGCGCCTTCGAGATCGACCCGGCGCTGCGCAACCTGATCGAGTTCCGCGAGTTCAACCTGATGTCCGACCCGCGGCCGCTGGGCGTCTTCGACGTCGTATTCTGCCGCAACGTCCTGATCTACTTCGACCCGCCGACCAAGTCGCAGGTCCTGCAACAGATCCGCACCGTGATGCCGGACGACGGCTTCCTGCTGCTGGGTGCCGCGGAGACCGTCATCGGCGTCACCGACGAGTTCGCCCCGCACGAAAACATGACCGGCGTCTACAGCGTCGCCAACAGCGCGCCGCGCATCGCCGCCTTCGGCTAGCCAGGAGAGCGTTTATGAGTAGCAAGTATTGCCTCATCGTCGACGACTCGCGCGTCGTCCGCTCGGTGGCCCGTGAGGTCTTCACCGCGATCTCGGGTTCGCGACCCAGGAGGCCGCGGACGGCGACGAGGCGCTGGAGGCCTGCCTCAAGGACATGCCGGACGTCATCCTGTTGGATTGGACGATGCCGCGGATGAGCGGCATGGAGTTCCTGCGCGCCCTGCGCGCCCATCTGGGCGACGTCGAGGCGAAGGTGATCTTCTGCACCGCCCGCAACGAGCTGGACGACATCATGGCGGCGATGGAGGAAGGCGCCAGCGAGTACATCATGAAGCCCTTCGACCGCGACATCGTCGAGGACAAGCTGGCCCAGGTCGGCCTGCTGTAGGCCGGCCGGGTCCGACGTCGCCGGGGGGCGTCTCCCCCTCCCCGCCAACGCCCCCGACGACGACGCGTCAGAGCCGCGCCGGACCCCCCGGCGCGGCTCTCGCATGTCCGGCCTCGGCCGAGGCTGGCCTAGTGTTGCAGGCAGCAAGACGCAAACCGCGCCGGGTGGGGACCGGCGCGGCAGGGGGGTCGGAGGGTCTCCGTGGCGGGCGTCAGGCGGCGTCGAGGCCCTCGCCGTGCAGCACCCGGGCCACGTCCAGCACGACCAGCAGGCGGTCCTCCAGGCGGTAGAGGCCGCCGGAGATGCTGCGCCACAACGGGTCGAGAGTGACCGGGTTGTGCTCGAAAGTGCTGTCCTCCAGCCGCAGCACGTCGCCGACGGCGTCGAACAGCAGGCTGTAGAGCTCGCCCTCGTGCTCGGCGACGACGCTCATGCCGGACTCGCCCGTCGGGCGCGGCTCCAGGCCCATGCGGCAGCGCATGTCGATCGCCGTGACGATGCGGCCGCGCAGGTTCAGCGAGCCGGCGATGCCCGGCGGCGCCAGCGGCACGCGCGTGATGCGCTGCTCCGCCAGCACGTCCTGCACCGACAGGATCGGGATGCCGAACAGCTGGTCGGCCAGGCGCATGGTCACGAGGTCCTGGGTGGCGTCGCCGGACAGGCTGTCGGGCTGGCCGAAGTCAACGATGCTGGTCTGGCTCATGCCGCACCTCGCAGTCCGGTCGTGGTGTTGGACAAAGCGGTCAACAGGGTCTCGCAGTCGTAGCGCGGCACGCAGTCGCTGACCGCGCCGGGCGCGGCCTGGCCGTTGGCACCGCCCTGCGGGTTGGCGGAGAGCGCGATGATCGGCGTCTCGCTGCCGGCGGCCTCGCGCACGGCCGCGACGAAGGTCTCGCCGTCGAGTTCGGGCGGGTCGAAGTTCGACACCACCGCGTCGAAGGCCGCGGCGTCCCTGAGCAGCGTCAGGGCGGCCGGGGCGTCGTCGGCGAAGGTCACCGCATAGCCGGCATTCGCCAGCAGCGGCGCCAGCAGATTGCGCAGGAACGGGCTGTCGTCGACCAAAAGCACGCTGCGCGTCGGCTCCCGGACGGCCTGCCGCACGACCGGCTGGCCGAACGCGTCCTCGCCGGCCTGGCGCACGAAGTGGCCGGCGTCCAGGAGGTCCGTCGCGCGGCCGCCGATGATGGCGCTGCCGACGATGCCCGGCCGGTTGCCGCCGATCTGGATCTCGACCGCGGCCTCGACGATGTCGACGATCTCGTCGACGACGACGCCCATGGCGCTCTCGCCCTCGGCAAACACCAGCACCGGCTTGCGGCCGCCGTCGCCGAAGGTGGTCGAGCCGTCGGAGGCGATCAGCGGCATCAGGCGGCCGCGATACTGGATCACGGTGCGGCCGGCGGCCTGCTCGATCTGGCCGAGGTCGATCTCCTCCAGCCGCGCGATGAGGCCCAGTGGGAACGCCTTGGGCGCCTCGTCGCGGTCGCGGAAGACCAGCAGCGAGCTGCGCTCCTTGCCGCGGGCCGAGGCGCCGGTCGCGGCCGTGGCGTCCTCCATGCCGCTGGCGGCCGGGCTGCCACTGGCCGCCGCGGAGATGCCGTTCGGGTCGAGGATCATGATCACGCTGCCGTCGCCCAGGATGGTATTGCCGGAAAACAGCGACAGGTCGCGCAGCAGCTTGGAGACCGGCTTGACGACGATCTCCTCGGTGTCGAACACGCGGTCGACGATGATGCCGAAGGTGTAGGCGCCGACCTGGGCGACGATGATGTAGGCCTCGTCGGCGATGCGGTGCGCGGCCAGCGCATCCTCCGGCGGCGCCGACGCGTCGTCAGCCTCCGCCGCGGCCGCCTCTTCCGGCACGGCCTCATCGTCGTCGGGCGCCAGTTCGTCGTCCGGCATCGCGCCGCGCTCGAGGCCCAAAAGGGTCTCCAGCGAGACCAGCGGCAGCAGGCGGTCGCGCAGGCGCAGCACCGGCACGTCGTTGATCGTCTCAATCGTATGACTGGAGGTGCTGGTCGTGCGCACCAGCTCGGTGACGCTGTTCTGCGGCATGGCGAAGCGCTCGCCGCAGCACTCGACGATCAGCGCCGAGATGATGGCCAGGGTCAGCGGGATCTTGATGATGAAGCGCGAGCCCCGCCCCTCGATCGAGGTCAGCTCCACCGAGCCGCCGATCTCGGCGATGTTGCTGCGCACCACGTCCATGCCGACGCCGCGGCCGGAGACGTTGGTGACCGCCTTGGCGGTCGAGAAGCCGGGCTTGAAGATGAACTGGAAGATCTGCTGGTCGGTCAGCGTCTCGACCTCGGCCTCGCTGATCAGGCCGTTGGTGATGGCGCGCTCCTTCAGCTTCTCGACGCTCAGGCCGCGGCCGTCGTCGACGATCTCCATGATGATGTGGCCGCCCTCGTGGCGGGCGCTCAGCGTCACCGTGCCGACCTCGGACTTGCCCGCCTCGCGCCGCACGTCCGGCGTCTCGAGCCCGTGGTCCGCGGCGTTGCGCACCATGTGGGTCAGCGGGTCCTTGATCATGTCGAGCACCTGGCGGTCGAGCTCGGTCTCGGCGCCGAGCATCTCGAGCTCGATCTTCTTGCCCAGTTCGTGGCTGAGGTCGCGGACCAGCCGCGGCAGCTTGGCCCAGGCGTTGCCGATCGGCTGCATGCGCGTCTGCATGACGCCCTCCTGCAGCTCGGTCGTGACCTGGTTGAGGCGCTGCAGCGGCGTCGTGAAGGTGCTGTCCTTCTCCGTGCGCAGGATCTGCAACAACTCGTTGCGGGTCAGCACCAGCTCGCTGACCACCGTCATCAGGTTCTCCAGCACGTCGACGCCGACGCGGATCGAATGGATGGCGGTGGCTCGCGCGGCGGCGGCCTTGCCGGCGTCGCCGTCGCCCGCGGCCGGCGTCGCCGGCGCCGCGGCAGGCGCCTCGGGGGTCGTGGCCGGCGTCTCCTCGGGCAGGTCCACGGACGTCTTCTCGGACGTCTCTTCGGGTGTCTCTTCCGGCGTCTCGGCGGGCGGTTCGGCCGGCGCGGCAGCCGCGGCCTCGCCCATGACCTCGGCGCGTAGGCCGGCATAGGCGGCGAAGACGTCGTCCACCGCGTCCTCCGGCACCTCCAGCTCCTGGAACGCGCCCGTCAGGTGCTCGGCCATCTGGTCGAAGTGCCCGGCCGTCAGCCCGGCGGCCTGCAGCTGCTGCCACTGCTCGATCAGCGCGGCGTGGTCGTAGGCGTCGGGCCCGCCCAGCGCGTGGGCGAGATACTCGCGCTGCAGGCCCTGAACCAGGTCGATGTTGGCGGCGGCGAAATAGTCCTGCACGCGCTCGTCCGCCAAAACCTTCTGGTAGAACACCTCGACCGCCGCGTCGATCGTCGACAGCCCGCCGACGCGCTCATAGGCGCTGGCCTTCGGCGGCACCGGTTCCGGCTGCGGCGCGCTTGCCGTCTCGGCATCCGCCGCGGGTGCGTCGGTTGCGGTGGCGCCGCTGGCCAGGGCGTTGAGGCGGCCGATCCGGTCGCTGTCCTCGCCGTCGGGCTCGGCGCCGGTGCGGCCCAGCTCGCCGATCAGCTGCTTGATCGTGTCCATCGATTCGAGGATCAGCGAGACCGCGTCCGGGGCGACCTCCAGCGCGCCGTCGCGGAACCGACCCAGCACGTTCTCGCCGGCATGGGCGACCGCCTCCAGCCGCGGCAGGCCCAGGAAGCCGCAGGTGCCCTTGATCGTGTGCAGCACGCGAAAGATGTTGCTCAAGAGCTCCTTGTTGCCGGGATCCTGCTCGAGCGCGACCAGTTCCACGTCGAGCACTTCGATCGACTCGGTCGTCTCGGCAAGGAATTCGGACAGCAAGTCGTCCATGTCGGAGCCTCCACATAGGCGCCGCCCGGCGCCGTTGCAGGACACTCGGGCGGGTCGCGATTCAAGAAAGGCGAAACTAGGCAGGGGCGCTTAAAAAGCTGTGAATTTGATAGTAAATGGATCGTCAATCGTCTTGATCAAGGTGAATATAGAAAGATATTGCCGGATGTTCTTTTTGCCGAACTAAATATTCGGGCGCGCCAATTGGCAAATTAGGTGAATTTTTACTTGGCGGTGATGCCATGCGCGCCCCCCGAAGGGCGAGACCGCAGCGAGGTCGCGCCGACACCGCACCACGGAGAAATGGCGATGGCTGTCGACCAGAACATGCCGATCCTGATCGTCGACGACTACAAGACGATGCTGCGGATCATTCGCAACCTGTTGGGAGAGCTGGGCTTCCAGAACATCGACGAGTGCCTGGACGGTCACACCGCGCTCGATACCCTGCGCAAGAAGGAGTACGGCCTGATCCTGTCGGACTGGAACATGCAGCCGATGACCGGGCTGCAACTGCTGAAGAAGGTGCGCGACGACGACCGCCTCAAGGGCCTGCCGTTCATCATGGTCACGGCCGAGGCCAAGACCGACAACGTCGTCATGGCGAAGGCCGCCGGCGTCGACAATTACATCGTCAAGCCGTTCACGGCCGCGACGCTGAAGACCAAGCTGTCCTCCGTCCTCGGAGCGTTTTGATGACTGTCGATCACCTGCGCGAACGGATCGAGACCGTATATCGCGAGTGCTGGGAGTTGGCGCGCAGCGTCGTCGCCGCCCGCGAGCAGATCGCCACCCTGCGACCGAACAAGCTGCGCGATCAGAGCCTGCCGCGGGCCAAGCAGGAGATCGACGAGATCGTCGCCGCGACGGAGGTCGCCGCCAATACGATCATGGAGGCGGCGGAGGAGATCGTGGCCGCCGACCGGGCCGACCCGAAGTTCCAAGAGACGGTCAACGGCGCCTGCACCCGCATCTTCGAGGCCTGCGCCTTCCAGGACATCACCGGCCAGCGCATCTCCCGCATCCTCACCATGGTGCAGCAGATCGACGAGCACCTGGCGGTGCTGCAGGGCCTGCTGGGTCCGGTGCCGGACGCCGAGGACGAGACGCCGGACGTCGAAGAGCAGTGGTCCGAAGAGTCGCTGCTGAACGGTCCGGCGATGAGCGGCGAAGGCATCGACCAGAACGCGATCGACACCCTGTTCGACTAGGCTCCGGACTCATAACCAGCAACAGACGATGGCGGCGAGGTAGACGGCGGCGGCG
>Ga0049108_10000054_pt1 | contig 69063 bp, 65 predicted proteins | sample WorMetilPIANOSA2_FD_60020 | JGI IMG/M metagenome (GOLD analysis project Ga0049108, IMG submission 60020) | Marine gutless worms symbiont microbial communities from Max Planck institute for Marine Microbiology, Germany - Olavius ilvae PIANOSA.2 | ecosystem: Host-associated > Annelida > Digestive... | reverse complement strand
GGGATGGCGCTTATCGTCTATCTCAAACTGTTTGGGAAGATCTTAACTTTTTCAACTTACCATTATCCCAATTTCGTCCAAATTTCGATATGATTAGTAAATCTGGACCGAGCACTTTTATCAATGTTCCACTCCGCCTAATTATCTAAAATCCATACCAGAATGATTCAGGTATCCCTCTAAAAGACGCATTGATGGATGGTGTAAAAAAGCACCTTCTCTTTGACTGAAACGGCCTGACTGGAGTGACGGAAATAAAATATTTGACATTAAGAATTATTGCCGCATATTAATGTTAATTGGGTTAACATTAATTTGTTTGAGATTGATATGAGGCCATCATGCCCCGCACCTATGATATGACCAATAGAAGCAATGCCGTTGCCAGGACCAAAGAAAGAATCATTGCCGCGACCGAGATGTTGCTGGCAAATGGTTCACTAACAGACCTCACACTGCAAGCCATCGCCGATAACACCGGAGTCACTGTACAGACGGTACTACGGCACATGGGTTCTCGTGAAGGCTGCCTTGCTGCAGTGGCCAAGGTGGTCTTAGAAAGGGTTGAATCGCAGCGAGGCCACACCGAGCCTGGAGATTTAGACGCGGCGATCTCCAGTGTGCTGGATCACTATGAAGCAGAGAGCAGCCTGGTACTCAATCTGATGGAACAGGCTGGCACAGGAGATGCGTTTGCAATGAAAGCGATCGAGAGCGGCAGAATATATCATCGGAATTGGGTGAAGCGATGCTTCGGGCCTCTTATATCGGAGCTAAAATCAGAAATAACGGATGCCCTGGTGGCTGCCACCGACATTTATACATGGAAACTACTTCGCCACGACATTGGACGTTCTAAAAAGGCTGCAAGGGCCGTTATGAATCGCCTCGTAAGAGGTATATTGGAGGCATCATGAATACTATCTTAGTCTATACTTCCCCTGCTCGTGGGCATCTCTACCCGATGATGGACATTGCCATTGCCCTGAAGGCGGAAGGCCATCGTGTTGTCATACAGACGCTTTCATCTGAGCGGAATTGGGTTATCGGGGAAGGGCTTGAATTTCGCCCTATCTCCGCTGAAATTGAGTCGTTGGCCCTTGAAGACTACAAAGCCACCAATCCCCTGAACCAAATCAAATCAGCGTTTGCCCGCTGGCTTGAACGAGCACCGCACGAAGTTGACGACCTTCGGGACAGTTGCGCTGATATCGCCCCGGATCTTTTGATCGTGGACGTCAATTCCTGGGGGGCGAGCGCTTTTGCTGAGGCAGAGAGACGGCCTTGGGCAATGTTCATGCCCTATTGCATGCCGATGCCCTCTCCCGATACACCGGCGTTTGGCCCTGGCTTTCCCCCTCCACGGGGATGGATGGGGCGCCTTCGCGACCATATGTTTTGGGCCGTGCTGAGGGTTGTGATGAGCGGGATTGTAAAGCAATGGGACGCTTTGAGGGCAGGATTGGGTGTGCCGCCCTTAAGGAGTATTGAGAACTTGTTTCACCGACCGGACTTGTTGCTTTATCGCACGGCCGAACCTTTCGAATATCCTCGCTCGGTTTGGCCTTCGAACATCCAGGCAATAGGGCCGGGCCTGTGGGCGCCGCCCAGTGATCCTCCCGAATGGCTAGATCAATTGCCTCATCCCCGCGTTCTGGTGAGCGTATCTACAGAGTATCAAGAAGATGGCGCCATAGTTGAAACCGCGCTCCGCTCGTTAAAGGACGAATCAGGGAGCATGATTATTACGACTGCAGCTCTGGACCCTGAGAGGTTCGACGTGCCTCACGACCGGGTCCGCATCACCCGTTTCCTACCTCACGCGTCCGTCATACCCAAAATGGATCTTGTTATTACTCACGGCGGAATGGGCACTACACAGCGTGCGCTGGCTGCAGGCATACCGGTGTGTGTCATCCCGTGGGGACGTGATCAGAACGAGACTGCGCGTCGGGCTGAAATCTGTGGAGCCGGTATCATGATTCCTAGGAGCAAGCTCAGTGCTGAACGGCTTCGCAGCGCAGCCCTTGAGGCTCTGACCCGTAAGGCGGCGGCGACCAAAATCGCTGATGCCTTCTTGAAGGCTGGGGGGGCGTCACGCGCTGTAGAGCTTATCGAGGTACTATTGGAAAAGACAGACAGTCCCCGGTTGGCGCAGTATGCAACTGAAGCGAATTATGGGGCACAAATTAGAAAATTAGGGGTTAAGTCTGCTTGACTCTTATCGGCCCTTTTCGTAGCCGCCATAGCCATTGCACGTGACCTGACCCCTAAAATTTATCCACATTGTATTTTAGCCTAAACTTAAGATCTGGATCAATTTTTGGGAGTCAGGTTAAAACCGCTAAAACTGCATGTATGTTTAGAATAATTGGACCGAGAACTTTTGCCAAAAACATGCAGTAGTTTGGTTTTGCATAAATTCTGAACACTTGAGGTGGTATTCCTCGGTTATACATAGTCTAAAATGGCAATACTATGAACATTTAGCTATAAGCTCTTTTATCTGTCGTATCTGGTTGTCTGAAAGATTATCAAACTTAATACCGCATCTTCTCAGAGAAGTATTATTTGGTAGGTGTGTGTAACTATAATCGGTAATTACTTTGTATGGTATGTTTTCAATCTTTAGGGCACCATCAACAGTTTCGACTGATAGGATGTTTTTTTCGTATTGATGCATATCAGTGCCCACATATTGTGCCTGTAGACCCCCCATAGAAATATCAATAATTGCGAGTTTGGTTGCTTCTGGCTTTAAGAACTTGAAAAGTCTTGGTTGTGTTAAAACCACATTTGCATTTCCGGATAATTTATGCCTAACAGCTTTTCGCTGCTCATCGTAATCATACCTTCGATCTTTACCGCTTCTGCGATCTATCCCAGACCTTCTATCAACGAAGTTGTTGTCCTTATCAGCAGACGATCCATTAGGATTAATTTGGTGTACCCTTCTGTCACGATTGAATCGCATTATTATCGCCCCCAAAAATTGTGATTACTTGCTAATCATCTGAAAGCACCTCCTAATATCACAATTTTGCCTGAATTGCGATATTATGAGTATATCTGGACCGTGCAGTGTTGCCAAGATTCCTCGCCAGGGTCGACCGATGCCACCCGAGGAATAATGGTCGTAATGTGCAGTACCACCTGATTGGGCTTCCAGGTTATTAAGGACATTCCGAGATTTCAACTCTGTGATATGCAGGGAATCATAGCAATTAGCGCCCCTGGTGCCCATCAAAGGTTGAAAGGATTGACACCGGTCGTGATCCCGCATATGAAAAAGGGGTGGAAACTTCAAACCGGTGAAACGAAAGGTTGCGACTTTGTGGGATAGACGAAAATTCATAAAACTGGGCCTGGCCGGACTTATCGGTGGTACGGGGATCTATGCCCTCCTGAATAACTATCGGAAAAACCATGTATTAGATATCGTGGCGTATCCGGACCCGAACCTCCGCAAAGTTTCAAAGCCCATCGACCGGATTGATGATGACGTCATCTCCATGGCCAATGCGATGATAGACACCTTACAGTTCAAGGCACCTTTCGAATTCTTTCTCCACGCCTCCCTCTATAAAGGGCTGTCCGCTCCCCAGATCGGCATTCAAAAACGACTCATTGTTTGTGGCCTTTACGGGGAGGTCCGGGCAATGGTCAACCCAAAGATCCTGGAAAAAAAGGGATCTTATGACAGCGTAGAGTACTGCATGTCCCTGCCTAAGCACCGCCACCAGACGGTCAAACGCTCCAATTATGTAAAGATCAGGTACCGGGGATTAGACAACCGGGAACACATCCTCGATGCAAAGGACCATCGCGCTGCTTTGCTGGAGCACGAGATCGACCACCTCAACGGCGTGCTCTATATCGATCACACCTAAACCGCACTGCTCGAAGGTCAATACCTATGCCGGAATGAAGCTGGCAATATTCAGTTTGATTTAGAATGGGAAATGGGAGAGTTGTGCCGTAAATTCGGACCCGCTGACCTTGAAGGGGCTAGTGCCTGGTATCGGAAAGTTTTTGAAATCGAAACGGCCAACGCATGCTGCTGCCTGGCAGGCCTGACTATTTGGAAACCAGTTTACACAGGATGTCGTGGGCGGATTGCAGGTCGAACTGCCCCATGTTCAAGACGAGGTGATATAAGGACGGGTCGTCGTAATCATATTTACCCAGCTTTTTGTACAGATTTGCCCGGCGTTTGTCCTCGCTGTTTACCAGCCGGGCGGACCGGCTGCGGGAGTAGTTGTACTGTTCCATGATGAATTTTACCCGGTCTTCCATGTCATCTATTAGCAGCACGTGAAACACATCGGGATGCCCTTTCAGGATGTATTGGCTGCCGCGGCCCATGATCACCGCATCACCTTCGTCCGCCATCTGGACGATGGTCAGCACCAGGTAATCGAGATAAATCTTTTCGTCCAGATAGCCGCGTTCATCCTTTAATATCCGGTCCACCATGCGTTGGGACACGATACTCGAGATGGCGCGTGACATCATGCCGCCGGCTTCTTTTTCAAACGACCGGACCCACTTGGCCGAAACGTTGGCCTGTTTGGAAATCATCTGGATGATGCTGCTGTCCGCAAACGTGTAATCCAGAGTTTCGGCGACCATCTTTCCCAGGGTCTTGCCGCCCGCCCCGAATTGTCTGGAAATGGTGAATACAGCCATGTAACCCTCCCACTCAAATCACGAACTGTGTCCTGTTCTGGGACCGTCTGCTCAGGCTTTTTTCCCAACATTCCTGTGCGACCGGGATGCTATCCGACCAGAACGTTTCATATGGGTGAAGCTATGGTCCAGTCGCCTACTCTGACTTTTCAGGCGGAACCAACAGGACCGGGAATATAGAGGTTTCAATCAATGTCTTGGTCAAACTGCCCAAAATCTTATCTTTCCAGGACTGCTGCTGTTTGGTGCCGGCCACAATCATGGTCGTCCGGCATTCATGCGCCGCTTTTTCGATCTCTTTTTCCACGTTGCCGATATATACATGCGGCCTGGAGTGGATCCCCTCCGCTTCGAAGATATCACAGATTCTTTCCAGCTTGTTACGGGTGTCTTTGCGAGTTTTTTGAACCGCCATGGCGGAATCACCATTGAGACTACTCTCATGGGCCACGTGGGCCACGTGAATCTCGTTGATGAGGGACCCTAGCTTTTTTAGGGTTGCAACGGCGTTGTCACAGGCGGGCGACCAGTCCGTTGTTAAAAGAATCCGGTCAAAGGGCTTGTCGGTACTTATGGCGCCGGGGGACAGATTTTTATATACCAGGACCGGTGCTCCGGAGCGTTGCAGGATTTCGGTAACTTCCGATCCCGAGAACAACTTCTCCAGTTTGCCTTTCTTAGTAGGGCTCAGCACAATCAGATCGACATCTTCTTTGGCGGCCGCGTCTACGATCTGTTTCACATAATCGCCCACGACGATATAGACGCCTACCTCCAGGCCTTGTTCGAACAGGGATTCAGCCCAATCGATGAAGCGAATGTTGGCCTTTTCCCGGAGTTTGACCTCCTCTTCTTTCTGATACCCCTTGCCACGGCGCAGAGCGACCTTTTCCCGTTCAATGACATTCAGAAAAACCACATGATTGAGGGCGGCTTTTTGCAGCGGGAGCAACGATTGCAGCGCATCGAATCTCAACTCGTCGAACTTGGTTACAAATAGAAGTTTCTGGATATCCATTTCCGCCTGCCTTTAAAGGACGCAGTCTCCGATCAACCTTTTGAAACCGCTTGTCAAGATAACCCCACAGATTTAAACTCAACGAACACCAAATGCATGCAGCGGTCATTTCGGGTTTTTGATCAACCCAAAATCTTTTTTATCACTTCCCCGAGTTCCTCCGGTTCAACCGGCTTTTCAAGATATATTGCCGGCTCGGGGACTTCGTTGCCGCCGAATTCCGTCAGTGCTCTCTGTGACCTGAGGAACGTTTTTTCAGCGATGCCCGACAGCAGCACCACGTTGATATCCTTTAACGCTTTTTCGGTTTTCAATTCACGGTAAAGCCGAATCCCGCTTTGCCTGGGCATCATGACATCCAGGATAACAAGGTCAGGCATGTGCTTTTTGATCATTTTCAGGCCTTCTTCACCGTTCTCGGCTTCCAGCGGCGTGTAGCCGTATTCTTCCACGACGGTGGTATTGAACAACCTGACATCCGGATCATCATCTACAACCAGTACCTTTTTACTCATGATCTCCTCCCTGTCACCCATATCGTTATGCTGGCCAGAATTTCAGATTATACCGGATTAAAGGGTAATCTGAACATAAAGGTGGTTCCCTCACCCAGCGTGGAGTCGACGGCAATGCTGCCGTTATGTTCTTCGATCAGCTTGCTGGTTACCAAAAGTCCCAACCCAGTTCCCTTGGCGCCTTTTGTGCTGAAAAACGTTGAAAAAAGCCGGGCTTTTACCTCTTCATCCATTCCCGTACCATTGTCGGCAACCTCAAAAAGAACGAAAGTATCATCCTCAATCGTGGTGCGAACCGTCACCTGGTGCTGCTTGGAAATGTCGTCATCAAAAACACAGGCATCGATGGCATTGGAAACGAAATTAAGCAGGGACCGATAGGCAATGCGCGGATCCAGGGCCACTTCGCCAACCGACGGTTCGAAATCCCGTAACAATTCAACATCATGCTCGGCGGCTGTTTCTTCCAGAAGGTCACAGACATCGGCAGCAATATCGTTGGGGAAACAATTTTCATATTCCGGCTCCCGCTCTTTGGAATAAGAGAGCAGGTCAAGCACCAGGTCCGATGTGCGCTGAATATTGCGCTGGATAGTCTGCCACCCTGTTTTTAACTTGTCGGTGTTGTCCCTGTCAATACCGATATTTACGAGGTAGCTGCCCCCCTTGAAGCCGTGCAGGATGTTTTTTATGCAATGCGCCATGCCGGCGACGGTCTGGCCTATGGCACCCAGTCTTTCAGAGGCCACCAGTTCTTTTTCAAGGCGTTTTAACTCGGTGAGGTCTTGAAAAAAGGCCACACTGCCGACAATGTCGTCATTTTCGTAGAGCAGACTGCCGGAAAAGCTCACCGGAATCTGCCGGCCATCCCCGCTGTCGATGAACGTTTCGTGCCAGGCGGTGTCCTGCATTTCCGGTTCCGGTGCCAGGAATCCAACGATGGCCTCCGCGACTTCGAGCGGGAAAATCTCCCGCGAGTGCTTTTCCCCGATGACGTCCTCAGCTTTGTACCCAAAAATCCGCTCAGCCTCCGGATTGAACAAAACCACCTTCCAACTGCTGTCGGCGGCAATAATGGCATTGTTTGAACTTTCTAAAAGCCTGGTCTGGAAATTGGCGCGGCGCAAGTTTTCTTTCTCGAGCAGCGCATTTTCGATGGCCACGCCGATACGGTTGCCGACCAGCTCCAAGACATGCATTTCCTCGGCAGTAAAATGATGCGGCTTTTTACTGCCCAGCCGGATGACCCCCAGTGGTTCTTTGTCTTTCCCGATCATCGGTATGTAGACCAGTGAATTCAAACCTTCCTGGCGGAGCAAATCGATTTCATAACTTTTTACTTCCGGCAGCTGTTCGAGTACCCGGAGTTTCCCAGACTGGGCGACACTCGTGATGAGGCTGTCTTGGGCGGCAATGCTGTTGCAGCTGCACAGGTTGGGGGAGTATCCGAAATTGTATTTCAAGCGCAGCTGGCCGTCTGCTTCCAAGATAAAAATGCAGATACAATCCGCCAGGAAGATGTTGACTACCTCTGTGATGGCCGCAATAATACGGCCTTCCAGATCAAGCGGTGAACTTAGCGTGGCATATATGGAAGCCAGGGTGGCAAGTTCGCGGTTGTGCCGTTCCACGTCCTCCTGGGCTCGCTTTTCCTCGGTTTTGTCCCAGATGGTCTCGATAGCGCCCACGACTACGCCATCGGCGTTCTGGATCGGGGCGGCGGTAAACCAGCACCATTTTCCATCCTCACCCAGGTTGGGAAAGAACTTCTCGGCTTCGTAGGCACCCTCGATCAGGGCCGATTTGCGCCAGTGATCACCATACAGACGCTTGATTTCAGCTGCCCCGATCTGGTCCAGAATGATATCCGCCATGGACGGTCGGGCTTTATCATAAAATGAGGCCCACTGATTGCGGGTGCCCACCATGTCAACGGCCGGCTTACCGGTGAGCATCTCCAGGCTGCGGTTCCAGTGGGTGATCCGGTGGTCTCTATTGAGAACGAAGGTCGGAATGCTGCTGCCCTGGATGATTTGGGCAAGGGCCCTCTCACTGGCCTGCAGCTCACTGGCCTTCAATGCCAGGGCGGCATTGTGTTCCTCGCGCTCTTTGGTCGCTTGCTTCTCCTCAGTTTTATCCCAGAGTGTTTCGATTGCCCCAACGACGGATCCATCCGGAGCAATGATGGGTGCCGCGGTAAAAAATAGCCATTTACCGTCTTTGCCCAGATGGTCGAAAAACTCTTCGGCTTCATAGGCGCCTTCGATCAGTCGCGATTTGTTCCAGCGGGATTCGTAGAAGCTGCGGACATCATCATCATCGACCCCGTCCAGAATCAGGTCAGCCATGATCGGACGCATCTTGCTGCGAAAGGGCTTCCACTGGTTGGTGGTGCCGACGATTTCCGTGGCCGTATAGCCGGTCAAATTTTCACAGGCCTGGTTCCAATGGGTAACCCGGTGGTTTCGGTCGATAACAAACGTCGGGATAGTGCTGCCGTTGATAATTTGGGAAAGCGCTTGTTCGCTGGCCTTCAATTCAGCCACGGCCTGTTTTTCTTCGGTCCGGTCCCAGACTGTTTCGATTGCCCCTACGACAGTTCCGTCCGGAGCCTTGATAGGCGCGGCCGTGAAAAAGAGCCATTTACCGTGGTCACCCAGGTGCTCGAAAAATTCTTCGGCTTCATAGGCCCCTTCGATCAGTTCCGATTTGTTCCAGCGGGATTCATAGAAACTGCGGACATCTTCGTCATCCACACCATCCAGGATCAGGTCGGCCATGGTCGGGCGCAGCTTTCTCCGGAAGGGTTTCCACTGGTTGGTGGTGCCGACGATCTCATCGGCCGCGTAGCCGGATAACTTTTCGCAGGCCCGGTTCCAGTGAGTCACCACATGCTCGCGGTTGATCACAAAAGTAGGAATCGTGCTGCCGTTGATTATCTGGGCCATGGCTTGCTCACTGGCTATCAGATCCCGTTCGATCTCCTCATTGCGGCGATTACGCTCGGAGATGATAGCACTGATCCGATCTGCAAACCCGGCAAATATTGATTCTGCGCCGGCAGGATCTGGATCGCTCCGCCTGAGTTGATCCAGGGTCAGTTGTTTTTCCTTTTCAATCTGCAGCTCGTTCCAAAGGGTACGGGCGGTTACACGATCAATAAGAACCACCTGTGGTGGTTTGATGGACTCGATTTCATCTCGCAGGGTTTTGTTGTTCGTTAATTCGATCAGAACTGCGAGGTCGGGAAGTTGAAAAAGCTCTTGGTAGTCAGGCGTGGTAAAGATTCCATTCTCACGGGCATAGAGAAGTCCTTCGGCCTGGGAGGTTAAATCAGCCACCCCCAAAATGGTCGGATTGGCAAATTTGAAATCGGCGGCCAGGAGGAACTGCAAAAAAATACGGCAGAACCTGCCGCCACCGATGAAGGCAATATTGGCATTTTGAATGAGTTCTAACATAGTGGGCTGATCGTGTAATCCAGGGTTGCCTTATTCAGACAAATGACTGCCGGACGCGCCTGCCACCAGTCCCAGCATTTTGACCCCTTACGGGTCTAATATAAGGAGCAGGTGAATGCTTGCGCCCGAGGCCTATTCACTTTCTGCACTGACAAGGAACCGTTCAAACAGCTGTTCGTTATCCTGCGCTGTTATTTCTGCGGGCAGCCTCTCAAGGGCGATGTTTACGGCCTGGTCGATCATTTCCTTGCGGACCTTGTTTTTGGCCTGCAAAATGGTCCCCTCGACCTTGCGGCGAGCGCTTTCCATGATATGACGGCCCTCCTGGCGGGCCTCTGTAATAATTTCACGCTTTCTTTTTTCACCCCGTTCGATAATGCGTTGCTTTATTGCTTCAAGCCGCTGGGCGCTTTCTTCGAGTTGCTGACGGGCCGCGTCAGCGGCTGCGGAAAGCTCTTCCTTTTCCTTTTCAATCCGATCGATTTGGGCGCCGATCTCTTCCTGCTTGCCTTTCAGGAAATTAAGCAGCGGCTGCCGGCCGAATTTCACGATGATGAAAACAAGGATCAGAAAGTTCAGCCAACGCATTACCAGGTCATACGTCGGCCGCCAGGCGGCGGAATCGGCGGCCCCTGATACGGCCGGCCCCAGAAGCCAAAAGCAGAGCGTCGCGAATGTCAGCAGCCGGACGAATCGTTTTCTATTTAGGGGTGCGCTCATTGGCTCAATCTCCGATTTAGGGCCTTTTCCATAAAATCCACGGCAATACGTTCAGCTTCCTTTTCCAGGTCCTTACGGAAGTTGGCCACCATGGTGTCTATCTCAGCCTTGGTCTGCTGCCGGAGGGCAACCACATCCTGTTTGGCCGCAACCAGAATTTCTTGGGCCTCCTGGCTTCCCTGGTCGATGGTATCTTTTTGGATAGTATGCGCCATCTGCCGGGCATCCGTTTCCTGACTCTCAATCTGGGTCGCGATGGCCTGCATTTCCTTCTGGGCAGCAGTAATGTCCGTGCTCAACTGTTCAATATAGTGATCGCGATCCTGGGCGGACCCGCGCAGTGGACGTATCATAATCCGGTTCAGGATGAACATGAAAATGAGAAAGGACAGCAGCTGCACTACCAGGGTTTCATTAAGGCTGATAAGCGCGATATTGCTGATAATTTCCATCGAAACGTCCTCTTTGGGCTAGACCACAAAAAGCAGCAGCAAAGCAATAACCAGGGAATAAATTCCCGTTGACTCGGACACTGCCTGGCCAACCAGCATGGTCCGGGTCAGCAAGCCGGCTTCCCCCGGGTTTTTGCCGATGGCTTCACAGGCTTTGGCGGCCACCATACCTTCACCGACACCGGGGCCGATGGCACCCAGGCCCATTGAAATGCCGGCGCCTAGAAAGGCGGCTGCTTTTACCAGATCAGGTCCACTGATATCCATACTTTCCTCCTTCGTTGAATTGCATTATCGAGTTTACAATACGTTCGTTATCACTATCTTGGAGCCAGTAAACTGGCCTACAACACAAAAATCAATACCAGGCTCACAACCATGGCATAGATAGCCGTTGACTGCGAGACCGCCTGCCCGACCAGCATGATGCGCATCAGGTCGCCGGCGGCGCGATGGTTGCGGGCGACCCATTTGACGGCGCCCTCGGCGACCAGGCCGTTGCCGATGCCGGGGCCGATGCCGCCGAAGCCGGTGCAGAGACCGGCAGCAAGCAGGGCCATCGACGGAGCCAGTGCGGCGGTCTCCGGAAATGTCTTAAAAATCAGGATAAAACTGATGAGCAGACCAAAAATGGACGGGGTCTGGGAAACGGCCTGCCCCACCAGCATGGTCGTCGTAACATTGCCGACCGTTTTTGGATTGCGGGCCACCCCGGCGCAGCTGGCGCCGGCGGCTTTTCCGCCCCCGTAGCCGGACCCGATGGCCGCGAGGCCGGTACTCAGGCCGGCGCCGATCAAGGCGGCCCAGGTTGGATTCAAGGACGCCTGCCCAAAGTCCATAAACATCAACATCAGGGCGACGACCATGGCGAAAATAGCCGGGGTCTGGCAAACCGCAGAGCCAATCAGCATATTGGTAGTGAGGGTCGGGGCGGCCTCCGGCTGTCTGGATATACCAAAACAGGTCTGACCGCCGGGAAACCCGGAGCCGATCCCGGAACCGATGGCGCCCAGCCCCATGCACAGGCCGGCACCCAGCAGCGCCGCGGCTTTCAGCATGCTGGCCGTTCCGATATCCAAAAAAAGCAAGAGAATCGCAATGACCAGGGCAAATATCGAAGATGATTCGGCTACCGCCTGGCCGACCAGCATATTTTTAAAAATAGTGCCGGAGTCGTCTGCATTTCTGGAAACGGCTATATTGGCTTGACTGGCGGTGTAACCTTCACCAATGGCGGCCCCGATGGCGCCCAGGCCCATGGCGATCCCACCGCCGGCGTAGGCACATAGTTCGACAATTGATTGGGCTTCCGGATTCATACGCTATTTAACCTGCACTGAAATGTAAACTATGGTGAGCATGGTAAATACGAAGGCCTGTATCGTTCCCACGAACAGTCCGAAAAATGCGAACAGGAGCGGCGGCAGAACAAGGCTGTACGTGAGATAGGACACTACCAGGATAATAATGCTGCCGCCCATAATGTTCCCGAAAAGACGGAACGAGATAGAAACGATTTTAGCCAATTCCCCGATGACATTCAGGGGCATCATGAAAAAGATCGGCTGGAAATACTCCTTTGCATAGGCCTTGAAGCCTTTGGATTTAATGCCGGCATAATGCGCGATGGCAAAACCCATGAGACCCAGGCTCAGCGGGGTGTTCAAGTCCTTGGTAGGCTCTTCAAGGTGCGGTATGATTCCCAGCCAATTTGATATCAAAAGAAATAGAAACAACGCACAGACCAGCGGGCCGTATTTTTTGGCGCCTTCCTTATCAAGGGCGTCTTCCGTGAGGCCGTACAGGGCGTCGACGATGAGTTCACCCAGAACCTGCATGGGGCGGGGTACCCTGGCTTTATCACGGGCGGCCAGATAACCGAAAACGAGCAGGATGAAAAACACAATCCAGCTCATCACCACCACTTCCAAATTGATGGCAGCCTGGTGTGCCGGAAGGTTGATGATCAATTGATGAACTTTACCTAAGTCTTGCATAGCCGGACTGACCCCTTAAACCCGTCGTTTGCGGGCTGACGCGATAAGTTTCATGGAATGATCGGATACAATGGCCAACTGCACCATGAAGATACCGATTACCGTGGTGACAAGCTCAAATTGTTCCAGCTTTATGGCACTAATAATGGGTATTGCCAACAGTGCAAAGCGGATGCCGATTGAACTCAGGGAAACAGCCGTTTGCTTCCTCCGGGTACCGGCGCCGATTTTTTTTGGCAGGGTTTCAGCTATCAGGATAAAATTGAGGATACTGAAGATGGTGCCCAGAATGAGGCCTTTACCGATGGGGGCGTAACCCCCGAAGATGAAAGGCAGCCCCAAAATGATAGCCGCCACGATGGCTCTGGAACAGTATTTCTTCTGTGTTGCTTTAACAGCGGCGGACATTCTTTACTCTCTGTGCTCTTTTTTATCCTCGAGATTTTCAAGTATCTGCCGGTAGGCCACGTTGCCGCCGCCCAGAACCCCCAGAAGCGTGAAAATAACGATAAAAATACCTTTGATACCCAGACTTCGGTCAAGGTATAGTCCCACGAAAAAACAAAAACCAATGCAGCCGACCATGGTCAGGCCCAACTGCATAACAATAGAAAGGTTCTCCGCCCAAACCTTGTTTTTTTTGTAATTAAAAAACATCAGCAACGGTCAGGCTACTATCCAATGGTGGTGCGTAATAAAACAATAACACTAAGTATCACACGGCCCGCAAATTGCAACTTTTATTTTCAAAACCGCCCAAGTTGAAGCCGCTCCATTAAAGTGACAATTCATTGTGTTAGGGCCGCTGTCTACCTGTCCGTCCGCCGCCCCCAGACCACCACCTTCGCTGCTGGATGCAAGCAGGGTTATTGACTTTTAGCATTCCCCGAATTAGGGATCGATATAGTCGATCGGTGTACATGCAATGAATTGTAAAGACTGAAAACCATGCCGAGAATCTTTCGTAAAGCACGCCAAAATCGCATTTTTCAAGATGTGGTTGACCAGATCCAGGAGGCCATCTTGAACGGGCGCCTCAAAACGGGTGAGAAACTTCCCCCCGAACGGGAACTGGGAGCGCTCTTCGGCACCAGCCGGGGCACCACCCGGGAAGCCTTGCGGGTTCTGGAGCAAAAGGGACTGGTGGAAATCCGGCTCGGCGTCGGCGGCGGCGCAGTCGTAAAGGGTGCTTCCGCCGAACAGATAACGGAAAGCCTGGCCATGCTGATCCGTTCCCAGAAGGTCTCCCTGGAACACCTGGCCGAGTTCAGGGAGGGGGTTGAAGGCACGGTTACCGGCATTGCGGCGGAAAAGGCGGACGACCAGGGCATTCAGGAACTACAGGCCCTGGTGGCACGGGCAGCTGAGTGTTATGCCGGCGGTCTGGAGCTTTGGGACGATTTCGTCAGGGTGGATGAGCAGGTCCACATGGCCCTGGCCAGAATTTCAGGCAATCCGCTTTACATGTTCATTATGCAGACCATTCACGACAACATACACCTATATTACGACCGCTTTCTCAAGGCTGGCCCTGATGAATTTCGCGAGAATTTCGAAGACCTCCAGTCCATTGTAGCTGCTGTGGCGCAAAAGGATGCGCCCCTGGCAGCCGAATTGGCCCGCGAACATGTCCGGCGGTTTAACCGCTATATGGAAAAGAAGAAACGCTAGAAAACGGTTTCTCCCCCCCCCCCCTCAGACTTAATCTCGGCGTTGGGCCCTGAATTGGCGAGTAAATCGCCCCCGTAAGGGATACTGCTAATTGTAGTGCGGATCAAATCATTGAAATACTGGAGTATTCATCCGGTTGCGATCCACATTTGAGACATAGATCAGTGGGAAGTCCCGCCTCGGTGAGACCTCACGGCCGCCGCATCATGGGCCCGATTGAAGATTTAGACACCGTTTCAGGGGATTAGATTTTGGAACAGATGTGCACGTTGATGTCACCTTCCAGGGCGGTTTTAATTTCCGCGGCTTGATTCGCATCGCCGACAATTTCACCGTAATGCATCGGGATAACATAATCCGGGTTGATCGCCCGGGCGGCTGCGACCGCCTGCCGGGGGTCCATGACATACGTCCCGGATACCGGTAAGAGGGCAATGTCGGCCTGTACGGATTCCATTTCAGGGATGAAATCTGAATCACCGGTGTGATAGATGCGGACGCCCTCTATCGTCAGTACAAAACCCAGCCAGCCGTTTGATTGCGGGTGGAAGTGTTTATCCGTGTTATAGGCGGCTACCGCTTCGATGCCGATTCCCTCTATATCGAGATAGTCTCCCGGGGCCATTACCCGTATATTGCCGTTGAGCTGGGCGGCGGCACTTTTCTCCGTGATGATAATGGTCTCGTCCCCTACAATTTGCGCGAGATCTTCCGGGGAACAGTGATCGTAGTGGGAATGTGATATAAGCACCAGGTCGGCCTTTGGCCCGGGATCGATTTGAAACGGGTCGATATAAACGGTTTGACCGGCATCAATTCTAAAGCCGGCATGTCCCAACCAGTTGATCTTTTCCAAGAACTTGGCAACCATGTGTGTCACCTCCTATACTTGGTCATTCCGGGGTGAATGTCTCCTTGGACTGCAGCCCACCGGTATTCGCCGCTCCCTCGGTGGCTGAGGGCAGGCACCCGCTTTGAGCTGCGGTCGGTATTGGAATCAGCTTCCCGAAATTGTACGGCAATGTCAATCCGCAGTTTGCACAATCGACCTTGAATTTACCGTTTGCGTGCCTTACTATTGAGTACAATTGTAATTATCCGTTTGAATTTAAAGGTATTATGGAAGGAATAACCCACAGGAATGTGCCATGACGAATAAAGCCTTAATCATCATAGACATGCTGCATGACTTCATAGATCCCAAGGGGGCCTTGTATTGCGGTGAAACCGCGCCGGCGATCGTTCCCTACGTTGGAGATGTATTGGCGCGGGCCCGCCAAGCCGGCGATTACGTGATTTACCTGCAAGACAGCCATGACCCTGATGATTTGGAGTTCGAAAAGTTTCCGCCCCATTGCGTTGCCGGTACCTGGGGCAGCCAGATTATCGCGGCCCTTGCCCCGGTTGCGGGGGAACGGGTGATCCCCAAAAAGCGCTACAGCGGCTTTTTCGGGACTGACCTGGAACGTGTTCTGGCAGACGCCGGCATCAAGGAAGTCACCGTGGTAAGGGTCTGTACGTCGATCTGCGTGATGGATACCGTCGGCGGGCTGGCCAATCGTGACTATCGAACCGTGGTGCCTACCGCGGGGGTGGCCGATTTTGACCCCGACATGCACCAGATGGCCCTGCGCCGCCTGAGAGATATATACGGAGCCGAGATCATTTGATATATGGAGCCGATAGTGCCTAAATACCCGCCCGTCAGCGCCCTGTTCACCGATTTCTATGAGTTGACCATGGCGGCCGGCTATTTTGCCAACGATCTCACGGGCGCGGCGACCTTCTCGGTGTCGGTGCGCCCCAGTGATCGTAAAAGAGGCTACTATGTAGCCGCCGGCCTTGAGGACGTACTTGATATCCTGGCCAACTTTGCCTTTACACCGGCTGATCTCGAATTCCTACGCAGTACCGGCAGTTTTTCCCCCGCTTTCTTATCCTTTCTGGCCGACCTGCGTTTTACCGGCGATGTGGTGGCCATGCCCGAGGGGACCCTCTTTTTCCCGGGAGAACCATTTTTAGAGATAACCGCACCGATCATCGAAGCCCAACTTCTGGAAACCGTGGTGCTCAACACGGTCGGGTTCCAAACCATGATCGCCACCAAGGCCGCCCGCTGTGTGCATGCCGCCCAGGGGCACCCGCTCGTGGACTTTTCATTGCGCCGGACCCAGGCCCGGGATGCCGGCATGAAGGCTGCCCGCAGTACCTGGTTAGCCGGTTTTATGGGCACCAGCAACGTTCTGGCCGGCAAAACCCTGGGCATTCCCATTACCGGCACCATGGCCCACAGTTTTGTCACCGCATTCGATAGCGAACGCGAGGCGTTTATGGCTTACGCCCGTCTGTTCCCGGATGCCACGGTGCTGTTGATTGATACTTACGATCTGATCCGGGGAGCCGAAAACGCGGTCCAGGTAGCCCGCTACCTGCAGGAAAACGGGCATCGGCTGATAGGGGTCCGTCTTGACAGTGGTGATATGATCACAGGCAGCCACCAGGTCCGCGAGGTCCTCGACCGGGCCGGTTTCGCGGAAGTAAAAATCTATGCCAGCAGCGGTTTTGACGAATACAAAATCGCCGAACTGTTACGGGCCGGGGCCCTGATCGACGCTTTCGGTGTGGGCACCAAGGTGGGGGTATCCGCGGATGCGCCCTTTCTGGACATTGTTTATAAACTGGCCCGCTATGGTGATCGCGACGTAAAAAAATTCAGCCCCGGAAAAATCTCCCTGGCCGGCCGGAAACAGGTATTTCGCAACCTGAACGCTGCGGGTCGCCCGGTTGCAGATATTATCGGTACCCGCCGAGAAGCTTTCGCGGATGCCGTGGCCCTGCTGGAGCCGGTGATGCGGGCCGGGCATGTCCTGGGCCCGTCTCCAACCCTGGCGGATATCCGTACCCGCTGTGGACAAAATATAGCCGAGCTGGATGTTGAATTCAAATCCCTGCAACAGCCGGCGGACTTCCCGATAAGGATCAGTGACCGCTTATCTACCCTTCAGCGTGACCAATCTTCATCAAACCCTGAATAGCGATTTCCCGGACCCGGCCCGCCCGCGGCCCCTGGCGCGGGGGAAGGTTTTCATTGATTTCACCGATTATATTGAATATAAGGAGCTTAGTATCAATGATCACCTCTCTGACCGCTGGGGTCATGCTGTCCATGCTGAAGGAGTCGTTTTGACCAGACGCTTGAATATCTTTCAGAATGCTATCGCCATGCTCGGGATACTGCTGCTCTGCAGTTGCGTGCCGCTTGAAAAGATGGACGCAGCCAGCGGAACAATCGAGGAGACAGATTACCTGAATAGCCTGGCCGGTATCTACGAAGCCGTCTTTCAACCGGTCAGCGGCGATGAAGCGATTATTACCCTCCGCCTTTACCCGGACGGGTCCTGCCTTTTCTCCGAGAAAATTATCGGCGGTCCGGCCAGCGGGCTCCTTGTCAGCACTGGCCGCTGGGATCACAGTGATTTTTCAGAAGGGGTCACGTTGCGCCTGAAGACCAGGAACGGTGCGCGTCGGGTCATGCAGTGCCGCCAGGATACGGCAACCGGCAACCTCGTCTATTCCGGGCAGGGATATGGTCCCGACGGTTTGAAACTGATTAGACACTAAATACTAAAAGTGGTTTCATAGCGATTTGAGATTCCGCCAACCATCCTCCCAATAGGCTTCTCCATAGCTGATCAGCAGTTGCTCGTTCGCCTGTATCTTTCTGGCGGCCTTGAAAAAGAGAATCCAATGACCGTCAATCAGGATGTGTTCTACATCTACATTTGGCTCATCACCGTGGTTCACATAGCGTAGTTCGTTGCCTTCAAAACGGCCATTGATTTCAAGGTTGGGGGCCTCTTTGATTTCTTCCAGGTAATACCAGGAATAGTCACTCTCAAAACCACCTTCGTCCAGCTCGTGACCCGCTTTTTCTTCGGCAATCTGGATCACACCGGTATATTCACCGATAAAGGCGTCTTTTTCCAGGCTGGCCCGGGCAAAAACACCATAACCAACTTTGTTGTCGACGCGACGGATATATACCGGCGCCAAATAGCGGTCCTTGATAAACCGCGCATAGCGGCGGTGGGTTTCTTCGAAGTATTCCCGGTTCTGGCGATAATATTCTCTTTGGCTCAGGTCCATGGACAGCAGCGGACGCCAGGCGATGCGGGTTCTTTCAAGGTAGACCAATCCGTTGTCTTCAAAGAAACGGGTTATTTCCGGGCGGGTGCGATATACTTCTAAAGGCGGGGGTGCCATTTCCTATTCCCTGATCCGCCGGGCAATCCGGGCGACCCGCCGGCCAAGCTTGGCGCCGTTGTCAAGGGCTTTGACATCCGGAACCCCAACGCAGGCCGTCCCATAGTGACCGGTAGCGGACAGGGGGTCGCCGACAATCACCATTCCATAAATTAGAAACGCCTGGATGATGGCCAGCATGGTGGTTTCTTTCCCGCCGGAGGGGTCTCCCGAGGTGGCAAAGGCGGCCCCGATTTTATTTTCCATTTGTCTACGCACACCGACAAATTCATCAAACACCGCTTTTAGAGCGGCGGCCATGGACCCAAAATAGACAGGCGACCCGGCGACAATCCCGTCGGCGGCCAGAAAATCTTCCTTGGTCACCTCATCCGTATGTTTCAGGACAACCATTGTGTCGTCTACACTGCGGGCCCCATCAGCAATAGCTTCCGCCAGCCGACGGGTGTTGCCGCCTTTCGAGTAATATAACACCAGTACATTCATGTTAGGCTCCGTTTGATTGCCTTCGGGGTAGTAGGGGTAGAAAGAAATTTAAGCAACGGCCAAACATTTGTCAATATCTATGGCTGTTCCCATTTTGTGGTTTTCGGGTTTTCAACCGGCATGCGGCAGTACTGCTTGACACCTGTGAACCTATTTTCATATAGTCATCTGGCTTATTTATATTCGGCCGCCCGACTGCGGCCGGCCATTTGCGTCTTACCTGGGCACCACGTTCGTCACAGGAGTGTTCGATACATGTACCGCGAAAACTACATAAGATCCCTCAGGACTGAGCTGCTTTCCATGGTTGAAGATTACCTGACGCCGATCGCTCTACGCTATGGGTACAGTGAGACGCCGCTGGAAACAAACATCAAATGGCGTCCGCTGGTGCTCGTACTGGGGAATTACTCTTCTGGAAAATCCACCCTGATCAATGAATTCCTGGACGCTGATATCCAGGGTACCGGACAGGCGCCCACGGATGATTCCTTTACCATTATTACTTATGACAGCGAACAGGACAACGGCAGCCGGATAAGGGTCACCGAAGAGCGGGACGGCAAATTCTTGTTAAACGATCCTGAGTATCCATTCGAATCCCTGAAAAAACATGGCCAGCGCTTTATTTCGCACTTCAAGCTCAAAAAGGTGAACTCGCCTTTCCTGCGCACTTTGAGCGTTATCGACACCCCGGGCATGTTAGATAGCATAACGGAACGCGACCGGGGATATAGTTACCAGGATGTCATTGGTGATCTGGCCCAGATAGCCGACCTGGTGCTGGTATTGTTTGATCCGCACAAAGCCGGGACGGTCAGAGAGGCGCATACCAGCCTGCGGGATACCCTGCCGGCGAAAACCTTTGAGGACCGGGTCCTGTTTGTCTTAAACCGGATTGACGAATGTACCTCTCTGACTGATCTTTTACGCGTGTACGGCACCCTTTGCTGGAACTTGTCCCAGATGACCGGCCGGAAAGACATCCCAATGATCCATTTGACCTATTCTCAGCGGGCCGCCGGTAATGATGTGACCCAGGGGGAATCCGGCTATCTGCATTATCTGGAAAACCAGCGGGAAGAGCTGAAGACCGCCATCTTGCAGGCGCCCCGGCACCGCCTGGACAACCTGGCCGCTTTTGTGGAGATCCACAGCGAAAGGCTGAGCCACCTGTTGGAAGCCCTGGTCAATTACCGTCGCTTGCTGCGCCGGTTTCGCCTTAAGTTTTTTTCTACCGGTTTCCTGCTGAGCCTGGTGGCCGGAGCAGGGGCGACTCTGTTTGCCTACTCCAATCCGATCCTCTCCGACTTTGACCAAAATTACCTGGTTGGCGGCGGGGCCGGCATAGCCCTGCTGGTTTTTTTCTTCTGGTCAACCGTGCTCAGAAGAATGTTTACCAAACGCTTTAACCGCAAAAGACTGGCAGAAGTAGACAGCCTTACCACCATCGAAAATCAGACCCGACGCGACAGCTGGTATGCCGTCAAAGATTATGTGTTCAGTTATATGCGCAAAACCGGCGGAAGTTTTTCTTTGGGTCAGATACGGCAGGAGTTCAACGCGGCCCGGGCTGTTTTTGAGAAGGGTTCGAAGGAGATCCGGGAAGCGTTGAATGAACTGGCCACCATTCGTCATGACGACCCATCCGACCAGGTGGCCCAGGAAATGCCAAACCCCGCCTTTTTGCGTGAGCCGGAAGCATAATCAGCCGTTTCTTACCGGTATACGTATAGCCGTAATTCAACCCAAGGCCCATCCGGCCTCCAGTAGGGTTTACGTATTAAAGGGGTGGCTCCTGCCGACAGGCAGCGCTAGATACCCAGATAGGCCTTGCGGACTTCATCATTGGCCAGCAGGCTGGATGCGGTATCGGTCAGCGTGATTTTGCCGTTCTCCATGACATACCCGCGGTGTGCGATTTTCAAGGCCATATTGGCATTCTGTTCGACCAGGAAAATGGTCGTATTGTGCTCGGAGTTGATCTTGCGGATGATGTTAAAAATCTGTTTTACGACCAGGGGCGCCAAGCCCAGGGATGGTTCGTCCAGCAGCAACAGTCGGGGTTTGGCCATCAGGGCTCTGGAGATGGCCAGCATTTGCTGCTCGCCGCCGCTTAGCGTGCCGCCGGCCTGGTTGCGCCGTTCGGCCAGAATGGGGAAGAGGTCGAAGATATATTCCATGTCCTCTTTTATACCAGCGGTGTCTTTTCGCAGAAAGGCGCCCATGTCCAGGTTTTCAGCCACGGTCAGATAGGGGAATATCCGTCGGCCTTCCGGGACCTGGCTGAGGCCCAGGGCCACGATGTCGCTGCCGGGCAAATTGTGGATAGGGGTGTCCTCGAAGAGGATTTCTCCGCTGCGGGGGGGAACAATGCCGGATATGGACATGAGCGTGGTGGTCTTGCCCGCACCGTTGGCGCCAATCAGGGTGATGATCTCGCCCTCGGAGACCTCGATGCTCACCCCTTTCAGGGCCTGGATGTTGCCGTAGTAGGTCTTGATGTTGCTGAGCTTAAGCATCTATTTCCTCTCCAAGATAGGCTTTGATGACAACCGGGTCGTTCTTGATCTCTTCCGGGGTGCCCTGGGCAATTTTCTTGCCGTAATCCATGACGAATATACGGTCGGACAGGCTCATCACAAGTTTCATGTCGTGTTCAATCAGGAGAATCGATATGTTCTCTTCATCTCTTATTTTTACGATGAGTTCATCGAGGTCCTTGGTTTCCTGCGGATTCATGCCGGCGGCCGGTTCATCGAGGAGCAGTAAAAACGGATCGGTTCCCATGGCCCGCGCTATTTCCAGGCGTCGCTGGGCACCGTAAGGAAGATTCTTGGCCATCTCATTTACGTATTGCTCCAAACCGATTTTTTCAAGAACCCGGTAGCTGTCTTCGACTACCTGCTTTTCTTCAGACACTGTTGCCGGATTCCGGAAGATGGCGCCGGCAATCCCGGCGTGAATGCGACAATGGCGGCCGATCATGACGTTTTCCAGGACCGACATATTTTGAAACAGACGGATATTCTGAAACGTACGGGCCATGCCGCGTTCGGTGACATGGTTGGGTTTGATGCCGTTGATCCGCTCCGTTTCTTTGCCGGGCGGCGAAATCATGACGTCGCCTTCAGTCGGGTTGTAGATGCCGGTGATGCAATTGAAAAAGGTGGTTTTACCGGCACCGTTGGGTCCGATCAGGGCAACGATTTCGCCCTCTTTGATATCGAGGTCAAGATGATCCAGGGCCCTCAGGCCGCCGAAATCCATCGTCAACGCATTAACTTCAAGTAATGGCTGCATAGTCCTACGCGTTCCTCTTACTGTTTTCTGCTTTTTCAAATTTATAAGGACTGCGGCTTGTACTGATAAGCCCGCCGGGTCTGAAGACCATCATAGTCACAAGGACGGCGCCGAAAACCAGCATCCGGTATTCGGACACGGCCCGCAGGTATTCCGGAAGCAAGATAAGAAATCCAGCCCCGAAAATGACGCCGATGATAGATCCCATACCGCCGAGGACGACCACGCAGAGGATGATAATCGATTCCCAGATGGTGAAGCTGGCCGGATTGATAAACGTCGTTTTGGCAGCGAAGACAACGCCCCCCATGCCGGCCCAGGTGGCGCCTAATGCAAAGGCGGTGAGCTTGGTCTTGGTTTTGTCGACACCCATGGCCTGGCAGGCGATCTCATCTTCTCGCAGAGCGATCCACGCGCGGCCGATACGGGAGGCCTGCAAGCGGTTGACCACAAATATGGTGAAAATTGTCAGGGCGATCATCAAAAAGTATAAATAGATAATATTTTGATGCAGGCTCAATTCAATACCGAAAAGACCGGGACGGGGAATGTTGGCAATGCCGCTGGGGCCGAAGGAGAACGCGTTCCAGTTTTCGAGAATGAGTCGGATGATTTCACCGAATCCCAGGGTCACGATGGCCAGGTAGTCGCCGCGCAGGCGCAGGACCGGAAAACCCAATATGATGCCGGTCAAGGCGCCGAGGGCGGCGCCGATCGGCAACACTGTCCAGAACCCCAGGCCCCAATGATAATTCAGCAGGGCATAGCTGTAGGCGCCCACGGCATAAAAGGCCACATACCCGAGGTCGAGCAGACCTGCCAAGCCGACCACGATGTTCAATCCCAGACCCAGAATGACGTACATGAGCGCCGTAATCATAATATTGGTCTGGTACATGGAGAAGACGAAGGGAAACGCGATTGCACAAATGGATATGAAGACCAGAGCCGGCATGTAAATTCGTCGGTCTTCCTGCAGGCGCTGCCCCAGTGAAACCTTAATATCTGTACTTTCGTCCGCTTCTTTGGCTCCCATCTCCTTGCGTTTGATCATGTAGCGCCAGACAAACGAGAGGATGAAGGAACCAATGCCGATGAACAGCAGGTTTGTCCAGCGCCATTCGATTTCATTCTCGACCGTGTTGACCCTAATCACCATGATGGGAAAGGTGAGAAACATGAACCAGAGTGAGGCAAGCGCCGATTTTTTTATTTCATCTAAAGTTGCCAATTTTTTTTCTCTTGTTAGGAGTTGCGTGTTTTCGATTCATCTCCGACAGTCCGGGAGCAACCCGCGGCCGGGTGTCTTCAGCTTATACTTTCTGCGTTTCTGAACGACCCAGGATACCGGCCGGCCGGAATATCAAAATCAAGACCAGGAACACAAAGGCAAACACGTCCTCGTAGTCACTGGAAATATAACCGGTGAAAAAACTTTCGGTCCAGCCCAGCACCAGGCTGCCCAGAACAGCGCCGGGTATACTGCCGATACCGCCCAGAACCGCAGCCACAAAGGCTTTGATGCCGGCGATAAAGCCGATATAGAAATTGATTTGCCCGATGTGGGAGGCGATCAAAACGCCGCCGATGGCGGCCGTGGCCGACCCGACGATAAAAGTAAACGAAATAACCTGGTTTACATTAATGCCCACCAGCATCGCCATGTCCTTGTCCTGGGCGGTTGCCCGCATGGCCTTGCCGATACGGGTATATTTAATCAGGAAAGTCAGGCAGACCATGACCGTGGTCGTGACCAGAATAATAACAATTTCCGGGGTGCCGATAATGTGGGCCCAGGGTTCCATCCACTCCCAGTCCTGTATCAGGGCGGGAAAGGGCAGAAAGTCAGACGTCTGCGCCAGCAGCACATAGTTCTGCAGAAACAAAGACATACCGATGGCACTGATCAAGGCGGACAGGCGCGGGGCTTTGCGCAGCGGTTTGTAGGCGATTTTCTCCAGCGTCCAGCCATAGCAGGACGAGTAGAGTACCGCCGCAAACGAAGCGATTGCCAGGATAGCCAGGGTAGGCCACCCTAAAAGAGTGAGGACCGATGCAACAATCAGGGCCGTAAACGCCCCGATCATGTAAATCTCGCCGTGGGCAAAGTTAATCAGTTGAACGATACCGTATACCATTGTATAGCCCAGGGCGATCAGGGCGTAGATGCTGCCGCGGGTCAATCCGCCGAGAAAAAGTTCAAGGAAATATTCCATTGGTTAGGTGTTTCCTGTTGAGGCCTTTTGAAAAACAACCGCTTTTGTCCAATCCTGATGGGCGGACTAAACAAAATTGGATGTTTCTCAACAGCCCGGTTTTTAGAAGCAGCCTCAAGAAAGTCTTTTGCCCAAACTCGGCGTTGGGCGCTCATATTGAATCCTCGAAATACATACAGTATTCCTCCGGTTCAATGTTCGCGGCCGCTTTGTTTTTGACCAAAATCCAATTTATGAGGCAGCTCCTACTGTGCGGTTTAAAAAACAGGGGGCAGACATCCTGCGTCTGGCCCCCTGTTGTGTCAAACCGATGGTTTACTATTTAAGCTCTACATACTTGCCATTTTTAACCTGGTACATAGAGAAACCAACACCGATAGCGTCGCCGCGATCGTCAAACTTGATGCTGCCCAGGGGCGTATCCACGTTTTTGGTCCGCAGCGCCTTGGTGACGGCGGCGTAGTCTGTGGAACCGGCCTGCTCAACGGCGTTCAGCAGCGCGAGAGCAGCAGCGTAAGCATTCAGATAAAAGGCACCCGGATCAGCGCCGTATGCTTTCTGATGCGCCATGTTGGCGGCTTTGGCCATGGCGTTCTTGGAAACATCCATGGGACCGGTCGCATAGACACCTTCGGCATATTTACCGGCGACTTTAATAAAGGTGTCATCTTTTACGCCGTCATCGGAGATGAAGATGGTTTTCATTCTCTTCTTCTTCATCTGGGTTATAATTTTGGACGCTTCGGGATGGTAACCGCCGAAAATGACGGCTTCCGCCCGGGAGCGTTTGATCTTCTGGACAACCGCAGAGTAGTCCACGGCGCCCGGTGTGATGCCTTCGTACAGAACAACGGTGGCCCGGGAATCGGCTTCCAGGAAGGCTTTGGCGAATTCAGCCAGTCCCTTGCCATAGTCGCCCTTATCGTGCAGGACGGCAATTTTTTTGAGACCGAGTTTGTCCAGGGCGAAGTCCACTTCCAGTTTGGCCTGGGCGTCGTCAGAGGCGATGGTCCGGAAAAAATTGGGATAGTCGCCACTCTGGGTTAGAGCCGGGTTGGTGGCGGACGGAGACATGGCCACCATTTTGGAATCTTTATAAATGCCCAGGGCTGCTTTCGTGGCGCCGGAGCAGATGTGTCCGAGTACGATCGATACGCCCTGAGAGGCTAATTTCGTAGCAGTGTTTGTGGCAACTTCAGGTTTGCAGACGTCGTCTTCAACCACCAGTTCCACTTGCTTGCCGAGCACGCCGCCTTTGGCATTGATGTCCTTGACAACAAGTTCAGCAGCCTTGATGGTCGGAATACCGTAAGAGGCAAGGTCACCGCTGTGGGGGCCGGCCACGCCGAGTTTGATCGTATCGGCGAATCCAGCTCCGGACATGGAAAAGACCATAAACATGGCGGTGACAGTTGCAACCAACAACCTAATTGTACGCGTCTTCATTGTAGTTTCCTCCTGCTTTAGTAGTGTAAATTGAGCAGCCAGCCAAACGGGTTAGGGTTTGGGTTCCTTTGTTCAACACCCGCTTCCAATTTCCGGCCCGGTGTTGCATATGGGTTTGAGGGCCGGGTTGAATTAAAAGTTAAACCCCAATTAAGTTTTTGTTATCAGGGCCTTAAAGACGGGGGTGCACCAGCTTTGACCGCTAGTGAACATTCCCCGAAAGTGACCCTCTATAATCGTTTTAAAATGCCCCGTCAAGGTTTAACCGGGTCGTTTGATGGGGACCCGACTGTCTTGGAATCCGGTTAATCGGAGGCATAAATAACCCCGATAGCCCAGGCTGGTTTTCCATCCAACCCTCTCAACGCGTGGGGGATATTCGAATCAAAATAGAGGCAATCCAGGCTTTCCAGTTCGATCACCCGGTCAGCACCCCGAAATTCCATGCGACCCTCCAGCACGAAGAGAAACTCCTCACCTTTATGATTGTAGAAAATCATCTCGGTGGCCTCCCGCGGCAGGATTTCAATCATAAAGGGTTCCATGTTCTTGTCCGCCATAGGGTGCGCCAAGGATTCATATTGGTAGCCGACTTTGGTTCCATTGGCGCGACTGTGCAGGGGGACGGTCTCTTTGCGTTCCTTGTGTCTAACAACTGAAATTCGACTGGAAACCGGTGGGTCCTGAAAAAAGTAGCCGATTTTAACATCCAGCGCTTTGGAGATCTTTAATAAGGTCGCAATCGGCGGTGCGGTGAAGCTGTTTTCGATTTGCGAGAGCAGCGATTTAGAGAGACCGGACAAGTCAGATACATTCTGGAGCGTCAGGGCTCTTTTCCGCCGCAACTGCCTGATCTTGTTACCGAGGTTCAAGGCCTCGACTTCCCCGGCAATTTCGTTTTCGGCGGGCTGCCTGGTATCTGTTTGGGTTGCCATATAATATACAGAAAATGAATCCGGTTTTTTTAATTCAACACATTACACCCTACGCTCTATAGGCGCCCTGATTGATATTGTCAAACTTTTTTTAATTTGATGGAAATAAAAAGGTCTTGCCGTAAAGCGAATAAGCATGCTATGGCAATTAAGTCGTCGGTTTCATTGATTTTATTCCAAGTGTCCAGCCGGTTTGACCGGCTGCCGCAAGAGAGCCTTCGCACGAAGGTGTACCGGAGCATGCCATGGAAAAAGTAGGGCTGGTGGTAAAGAATGACCGCGAAGCCGAACAGAAAGCGCAGGCTTTCGAGCTATGGCTCCGTGAAAGGGGCATCACGATTGTTCGGCAGCAGCATCAGGCACCCATAACGGCTTCAAAAGAAACCCATCCGCTGCCGATGCCCACGGATCTAGCTTGCGTGTTCGTCCTGGGCGGCGACGGGACCTTCCTGGGGGCCATCAGGTGGATTGGAGATCAACAGGTACCGGTTCTGGGCGTTAAATTCGGTGAAGTGGGATTTCTGGCCGAGGCAGTTGAAGAAGATCTCTTCACTGTGGCCCAGTCCATCCTGGACAACGATTTCGGCACCAGTGAAAGGATGCGGCTACAGGTCAGGGTCTTTAGAGGGGGGCGGGAGATTTCCCGGGAGACGGTCCTCAACGATGTTGTCATCAACAAGGGCACCCTGGCCCGGCTGGCCGACATTGAAACCAGGATTGACGGTCATTACCTCACTACCTACCGTGCCGACGGTCTGATTATTGCCACGCCTACCGGCTCGACCGCTTATTCCCTGGCCGCGGGCGGACCGGTCCTGCAGCCGGCGGTACCCGGCATCATCATGACCCCCATATGCCCGTTCACCCTCACCAACCGCCCCCTGATCGTTCCGGACACCGCCGTTATATCCCTGCGCGTGGCGGAAAAGGCTTCCGATTTAATGCTGACTTTTGACGGTCAAGCCGGACAGGAGCTGACCGATGGGGATATCATCGAAGTGGTCAAGAGTGACCACCCGGTGCAGATGATTACCGTTCCAGGGCAGAACTACTACGATGTTCTAAAAGCCAAGCTGCGCTGGAGCGGGGGAAGGGTGTAGTGAGGTAGAAGGTGTAAGGTATAAGGTGTAGGGCGTAAGGTATAGGGGGAAGGTTTTAGTGGTTTTGCTTCAACCCTATACCTTACACCTTACACCTTTTTTTAAGGTCTTAAGCCGCTATCGGTGGGCGCGGCCTCCGGTTCCGGCGGCAGGTTGCTGCGGATCAGGGGATTTTTCTGGATGGATTGAATGATCTTGTCCGCATCATCGACGCTGTCGCGGATGTCATCGATTCCCTGCCGGGCTGATTTGATAATCACCGGTATGTCGTGGCTGCCCTCCTCCACATTGGCCAGGATAGTCTTGATCGCCTGAATACTGTCGTCGACCTCACGCAATATGTTTTCAAGCCGCAAAAAGCTACCCGAGGCCTTGTTGCTGAATTCTTTGAGAGTTTCCAGGTTGGTGTTGACCAGTTCCACTGTCTGCGGGGTCTTTTCTGTGGCCGCAGAAAGGTTTTCCAAAATTTCACCGAGCTTATCAATTCTGGTCAGCAGGGCTTCAATCAATTCACGTGACTGTAGGATACTGCCGGCCGTACCCTCGCCGGCTTCCAGGCCGGCGGTCAGCTTTTCGACATGGCCGGTCATCTTTTCTATATTATTCAGGGATGTCATCAAGGGGCCTTCCGGTGCCCGCAGTTCCTGCGCGGTTTCCGATATTCCCTGAACGGCCGCTACGACCATTTTGGCTGTTTTTTCGACTTCAAATTTCTGGAGAATGTCGGCAAAAGACTTCTTGGCCACGGTTTTGATCTCAGTGTTCTCCGGTAGCGGGAGATAGTCTGCGCTGCCGGGTTTAATGGAGACATATTCATCCCCGATCAGGGTGGGGCTTTCCACGGTGGCGACGGCATTGGTTTTTATCCGCTTGGCAAAGTCTTCGTAAATCTTAAGGGTCAGCTTCACCTTTTCCCCGGTAATGGAAATATCCTTAATCAGCCCGATGTCGGTATTATACATCTTAACCGCGGCATTTTCCTTGAGGTTATAGCTTTCGTTAAAGGTTGCATAAAATACGACGGAAGCCCGGAACCAGTCTTTGCCGCGCCCGATGATAATGATAGTGGCTAGAATTAGAACGGTAATGCTGATTGCAAACGTTCCGACAATTTTTTCCTTGCTGGAGAAATGAAGATCCATGTTGCTTCCTGTCTGCTGGCTAACGGCTATTTGAAAAATGTCTTCTTGTTGGGTGAAGCTCTCAGAGCCAAGCCTGATTGGCCCCTTCTTCAGCCTGCGTTTAAGCTACGGCCGATATACTTCGTTGGGTGCCCGGTTCCTATCCTATAACAGCTTGCGCATTCACCACGATGGGCCTTGACTTCGCTGGCACCTCCGGTCGGAACCTCGCGGCCGCTTTTTATCTTGAATCAAAATCCTATTATTAGGATGGTATCTGCCTGTTGAACCGATTTACATTTCTGTGCCGCCAAATGGAATCCGCAGTTTGCGTGCCGTCAACCGCGCCGTCAATTCATTATTCTCACATTGTAGAACGAGCGGAAGGCCGGCTGCGGTCATCTGTTGCAACTTGGTAACCAGGTGGTTGAAGCCCGGCTGGCCGATCAAAGCCTCGGGGCTGTCCATTATAAAAAGCTGCACCGGCTTTGAGATTTCTCGGATGATGATGGCTGCCCTTATTTCCATAGGGCTCAAGGCCGTCGGTCGTAAGTCGAGTTTTTCGATCAGCTGGAATTCCGCACATAAATCTTTTACATCGTCGTGGAGATCAAGATCAAGCCTGTTCTCAAAGTAGGCCCGGGTGAGCATTAAATTCTGACGGACCGTCATATTGCTGACCAGGGCGGCCTGCGGTCCGAAGTAGCCGATCTGCCGTTTAATATCCAGAAGGTTTTGATAATTTCCGAAATCAAGGACTGTTTCCTGGAACGTATAGGTCCCGGATAACGGGTAAATCAAGGTTGCCAGGGCCCCCGCCAACAGGCGGGCATCGTCCGCATAGTCCGCATCGATGGCGCAGGTGTCACCTGGCGCCAGGCTGAAATTGAAGTCCCGCAACCGGCTGCCCGTGGCTGCATCCTGCAAGGTGTAGTTTTCTAAAGTGACAATGTTCAAAAGCGTACCTACATATAAAACAAGATTGAGATAAAGATGTTGATCAAAATGCAGTAGAAAAAGCACTCGATGGCGGCCCGTGAAGTTGCCGGCGGTATATCGGTAATGCTGCGATGGGCCTGAAAGCCATGATACAGGCTTGTGACCGTGATGGTCACCCCAAAACACAGGGCCTTGACCAGGCCCACGATGATGTCAGTGGGGCTGATCGCTTTGATCAACTGGTTGAAGAAACTGCCGACCGGTGCATACGTGAATATCCAGACGATGGCGTAACCGCCGAGAATGGCGCACAAAACGAAAATGATAAACAGGCTCAAGATGGCGGATGTGATTCCGATCAGGCGCGGGACACAGATAACCCGAAGCGGATCGAGCCCGGCCATTTCAAGGGCCTCGATTTCGTGCAGGACGCGCATATAGCCCAATTCAATGGTAACCGAGGTTGCCGAGCGTAAAATGACCAGCAGCGCTGTAATCATGGGCCCCTGTTCCCGGACCACCAGCAGAACCATCAGTTTGCCGGTATCGTACTGGCCCGAGAGCTTGGTGAATTGCGCAATAAGCGTGCTGCCCGCAATCAGAGCAATGGGGATGATCAGGGGCAGGGCCTGAATAGCGGTGAAATAAACCTGTTCATAAATGACTTTCCTGATCAACGCCCGTCCCTGCGGCGGACTGGTAACGGCCAGCCGGATCAATCGGTAAGTCAAGGCCAGGAGGTTGAAAAGATGATCGGTGGCCAGAATTGTTTTGCGGCCTATGCGTCCCGCGATCTGTATCATAGAAGGAAAGTCCGAACTTTCACCGCGCTACCCGTTTAGCGCCAGACGGCCCTCACGACTGCCATTTGGTGCCTGCTGGTGCGCGCCTTGGAGATTGGCCCCAGAGGGGTGGCAGATAAGCCCCGGCAACGATCAGCAACTGCCGCTGCCTGCTGCCAACATATTGAAATTCAGGAAAATTATCACCCGGGGTGAAGGCTCAATATGACTTTTAGTCGATTTTATCATAAAAATCCACAAGTTTAACCCCGCGTTGACAAAACACCGGCTTTATAATAGCCTTTTGCGTGGGTGCTTTGACTATATACTAGCTAATTCGGGGGTTTGACTTATGAAACGGTTACCATGTGGATTGGCCCTTGTCCTTTTACTGCTGGTGGCAACACTTTTTTCTGGCTGTGCGACTGTCGGAACTGAAGAGGGTGCCGAATTCATTATTGCGACTTCCGAAGCTTTCTCCCGCTTTAAAGGCGAATACGAAAACACGACCTATTTCAAACGCCACAAGCCGGCCTCCGTGGCGGTGCTACCCTTTGTAGGCGTGGAAGACAAGGCTTATTCGATTGCCTACAGCAAGGAAAACCCGGGTGATATTGTACGCCGGGGCATGTACAACCATATCGCCTCCCTGCCTTTCAAGGACCTCGAAATCTACAACACGGACAAACGCCTGAAAAACGCCGGGCTCACCGACACCGGTAAGATCGACGAACTGCTGGCTGAAAATCCAAAGAAACTCAAGAGTATTCTCGGGGTTGATGCGGCTTTTACAGGGAAGATTACCCATTTTGACCGTATCTACGCCGGCATCTATTCCCAGATCGCGGTCGGCTGCGAAGTGAAACTATGGGACCTGAAGACCGGCAATTTGCTCTGGCGGGCCAAGCACATCCAGCGTGCCCACGGCGGTGGTTTTTCTCTCAATCCGATCGGTCTGGTGACGGCCACGCTCGCCTCGGTGTGGAATTTACGGCATACGGAAATGATGAGCCAGACAGATGATCTGTTTCGGGAGATCGTTTCCACTATCGAACTCCCCGAGTCGGCCCTGCATGCCCAGGTCCGGATACCCCGCATTGACCTTTTTACCGTAATGAACCCCGGTAAACCTTTTGTCAAAGGGCAGAAAGCAGCCTTTCGACTGGTCGGCGATCCAGACTGCCGGGCTTATGTCGACCTGGGGGATTTTAAAGCGGGGATTGAACTGTCGCCGGTTCCCGTGGCGGTGAAACAGGCCCTGCAGCTCGAGGTCCTAGATGCGATCCGCAAAACGTACAGCGAAACCGGCCATAAGCTGACCGATGAACTGTTTGCGGCCATCGAAAAAGAGTTCGATTCCCGAGAGATCTACGAAGGTGTTTACATGGTGAAGCCCGACGAGCAGGCATATGGGTTGACCGCCATGGCGTTTTTGGTGAACGCTGACAGCGGGCAGCGCAGTGTTATCGACCCGGCCCACCAGCTGGACATTGACAGCCTGCCACCGGGTCCGGTAACCGGCCTGGCTACTGAGTCCCTGGACAGCAAGGTAAAAGTCCAGTGGGCACCCAACAGCGAAGATGATCTGGCTGGTTATGAGATCTGGTCCAGCCCCACGCCTCTGAGTGGCCTTGTCCAAGCCGCCATGGCGGAAAAACATGAAGGCATCCTGGCGGACCAGGAGAATTTCAACCGGTATTTTGTGAAAGTGCGGGCCGTTGATCGGGCCGGTAATACCGGTGTATTCCCCAAAGCCGTCGCCGCCGTGGCCCTGCCGGTAGCCGGGCTCTATCAACTGCCCCAGCCCGGACCGCTACTGAGCGGAGCCATTGCCGGCGAAGTACTCCTGGTGGCGGAAAAAAATCCCTATACCGCTGGATCAGAGATCAAGGCGGGGCCGGGGGCCGTGCTTTACATTGAGCCGGGAGTAGAAATCTTGTTTTCCCCCGGCGCGGCATTGACCGTCGCGGGAGGAGATTTGCTGGCCTATGGCCACAAGGATCGGCCGATTACCTTCGGGCCCAAAGCAGCCGGCGCCCAGCCCGGGGCCTGGCAGGGCGTCGTGTTGGAAAGTGCCGGGCGGGTCCGGTTGAAATTTACGTCAATTACCAAGGCGGATACTGGTTTGAAGGTTTCCGACTGTGCCCCGGAAATACAGGCCAGCAGCATTTCACAAAGTGCACAGGCGGGCATGCTTCTGATGGATAATGCCCGGCCGGATGTAAATTGTACCGTTTTCGACGGAAATCAGGGACAGGGCGCTCTGGTCATGGAGGGCGCCGGCCTGGGCCCAATTATGCGCAACAACGTGTTCGTCAAGAATGAACCATTCAATGTTCAAAGTTATGCACCGTTACAGGTAGATCTGACCGGCAATTTCTGGGGAACAGCCAATCCGTCCGAAGAGTTGTTTCTGGGCGATATTCTGTGGCAGCCTGCCTTGAAAGGCAGGCCGGAAGCCTGCGCGGCAGACTGATGCCCAGCCCACAAATAAATGCGGGGCGGGGTAAACTATCCGGGTTGATCTAATGAAGTGCCGATAGGTCTAGGAGGAATGACATGAAGATGCGGCAATTGCTGGTTTCAGGATTCATCGTGAGTGTGGCGGTACTGCTGCTGCCGGGTCTGCCGTACGCTGCCCAGCAAAAGGCCGTCGAAAAGATCGGCGATGCCGGCACGATCGACTGGGTCAGCCGGAAACTGACCGCCACCGGTATGGGTGTGCCCACGAAGAAGTCGGTCGGTCAGGCGCAGATGCGGGTCATGGTGCGCCGGGCAGCCGTAGTGGTAGCCCGGAGAAACCTGCTGGAAGTGGTAAAAGGGGTCCATATCGATTCGACTACCCGGGTGCAGAACTTCATGGTCAAAAGTGATACCATCGAATCCCGGGTCAAAGGCGTGCTGGCCGGGTCAGCGGTAGATAAAGTGGTCTTTCACAGCAATGGGACCGCCACGGCCACGGTGAGCATGCCCCTCACCGGGCAATTGGAAGCAATGCTGATGCGCATGGTTGTGCCGCCACCAGAAGGCGCCGGCGCGTCCCTGCCGCTGAAGGAGCTTGATTCGCGGCTCCGTTTCCTGGAAAACCGGGTGCGGGCCCTGGAAGAAAAAGTCGGCAGCCTGAAGCGGGCCAGTGTCAGCCAGGAACAAATGCTGCAGATGTTTCGCAGTTTTGCAAAGGCCTGGCTCGCTTATGTCGAGACGTATCCGGCCGTGGTGCCGACCGGTCTGGGGACGAATTCATCCGTGGCTGAATTGAAAGCCCAGTATGACCAGCAAGCGGCGGCCCTGGGCAAGATCAGCACCCGCCTGGACGATGTGGCTGCCCGGCTCAAAGCCCTTGAAACCGGTAAAGCACCGATGCCGACCAAGCCGGCGCGGGCAACCGTAAAGTATACCGGGCTGGTCATCGATGCGCGCAACTCAGGCTTTCGCCCCTGCCTGAAACCGACAATTGCCGACCGGCAGAAAATTCTCTACCCCGGTGATTATATAAACCGGGATCGGGCTGTCCGATCTGGATATGTGCGGTATTACCGCAATCTCGCCAGGGCGCAGAGAAGCGCCCGTGCCGGCACCCTGCCGCTTACCATAAAGGCCACGGGAACCGTGAACGGAAAGCGGAGCCTATCCATCAGCGCCGTCGATTATAAAACGTTGGCCGCCATGTCTGCTAACAGCGAAGGGTTTCTGGCCAATTGTAAAGTGATTATTGTTTTTTAAACCGGATACCATACCAATGCGTAATGGCTGCTTGTTGATAGTCGCCCTTGCTCTCGTGGCGGCGCCTTTCCCGGCTTGGGGAGAGGACCTCGCGCTCGACTATACCCAGACATTTGCCGCCGGTAAAATTAACTGGGGGGGTGGCAAGATAGCGGCCACCGGTTTCAGCTTGCCGCCCAAAAAGACAGCCGGCGGGCAGGCAGCCGCTGCCGATGCGCTTTCAGCGGCACGCCAGAAAGCCGTTGAAACCCTGGCCGGACTGACCGGCGATTTGCGGTTATCCGGGGGGCAAACCATCGCGGATACCATGGCCAAGACCCCTTCGATTGCAGAGAAGATAGATGAAATGGTACGCGCCGCCCCGGTGGTCCAGCAAAATTTTCGGTCCGACGGTGCCGCCGAAATCGTCATTGAATTGAGCCTCTATGGTGGTTTTGCCCAACTCATCCTGCCCGAAGATATTCGTCACTTCGAGGCGATTCAATCGGTGCAGGCCGACCAGGAGAACTCACCGGCCGGCGCAAAAGCAAATGCCGGGAGAGCTCCGTTTGGCGGCTTGATTATCGATGCCCGGGGTTTGGGTGTCAACCCGGCCATGATGTTTGCCGTGCTCGATGAGAACGGCAAACCCATATACGGCTCGGCCTATGTCAGCCGGGAGTATGCTGTGCAGTGGGGGATGGCTGCCTATGTCACGCGGATCCCGGCCGGGAAGGCCTTTCCTCGTGTAACCCCCATGCCGTTGGTTATCAAGGGACTGCGCGCGGTAGGGGTGGCCCGCACCGATATCGTCATCAGCAATGCGGATGCAGCTAAACTCAAAGGTGCGGTGGAGAATTTGATTTTGCTGCGGCAGGGGCGGGTGGCGGTGGTCTTGGACTAGGGGCTTTTTCTAAATTGTCTCCTGGTCCCATCTCGACGCTGGGTGTTCAGTTTCGGCACGGAGTGCCGATTTTCAAGCCGTCAGGCGCAACCGCAACCAAAATCCTAATTTAGAAATAACCCCTGGTGCCCGTTCAAAAAGGTCTTTGGGCGCAAACATGGGTTTTCATGGAAACAACAAAGCCGGTTGGGTTTGAGGCCCAACCGGCTTTTCAATTACTGCTGAAGATCGTCTGACTTAGTACCGGTAATGATCCGGTTTGAACGGGCCGGTTACCGACACGCCCAGATAATCGGCCTGCTCCTGGGTTAAGGTCGTTAGTTTTACACCCAGGCGGCCCAGGTGCAGCCGGGCAACTTCTTCATCCAGTTCCTTTGGCAGGGTGTACACCCTGGGTTCCAGATTTTCAGTCGCCAGTTTGATCTGGGCCAGGGTCTGGTTCGTGAAACTGTTGCTCATGACAAAGCTGGGATGACCGGTGGCACAGCCCAGGTTTACCAGGCGACCTTCGGCCAGGACAATCAGGGCCCGACCTGATTTGAGCGTCCATTTATCTACCTGGGGCTTAATTTCTTCTTTTTGGCAAGCCGGGTCCTCTTCCAGGTAGGTCATCTGGATCTCATTGTCAAAATGGCCGATGTTGCAAATGATGGCCTCGTCTTTCATCTTTTCCATGTGCTCGCCGGTAATGACATGGTAGCATCCGGTGGCGGTTACAAATATATCGCCAAAGGCGCTGGCTTCTTCCATGGTCAGCACTTCAAAGCCTTCCATGGACGCCTGGAGGGCGCAGATGGGATCGATCTCGGTCACAATCACCCGGGCGCCGAAACCACGCATGGAATGCGCACAACCTTTACCGACATCGCCATATCCGCACACGACCACGGTCTTGCCGGCAATCATCACGTCGGTGGCCCGTTTGATGCCATCGGCCAAGGACTCACGGCAACCGTAGAGATTGTCGAATTTGGATTTGGTCACGGAGTCGTTGACGTTGATGGCCGGAAAGAGCAATTCCCCGGACTGCTCTAGCTGGTAGAGTCGATGTACGCCCGTGGTGGTTTCCTCGGATACGCCCTTTATGTTGGCGGCCACCCGGGTCCACAAGCCCGGATCCCGCTGATAGGCGGCCTTGAGGCGGGCCATCAGACACTGCATATCCACGCTGTCGTATTGTTGTTCCAGCAGGGCGGGATCCTTTTCCACGGCGACTCCCTGGTGGATCATCATGGTCGCGTCTCCACCGTCGTCGACTATCAAATCCGGGCCCTTGCCATCCGGCCAGATCAGGGCCTGCTCCGTGCACCACCAGTATTCCGGCAGCGTCTCACCCTTCCAGGCAAACACGGCCGCCGACGCATTGGCCGCAATAGCGGCCGCGGCATGGTCCTGGGTCGAAAAGATATTGCAGGATGCCCAGCGGACATCGGCGCCGAGTTCCTTCAGTGTTTCGATGAGCATGGCCGTCTGGATGGTCATGTGGAGGCTGCCCGTTATACGCAGGTTCCGCAACGGCTTGGTCGGGCCATACTTGGCTCTTACCGCCATGAGGCCGGGCATCTCGTTCTCGGAAAGGGCCATCTCGCGGTTGCCGAAAGCGGCCAGGGCGAGGTCGGCGACCTTATGGGGCAGCGTCAGATCAAGATCCAAAAATCCGGCTGCTACTTCTTTTAGTTGTGGTTGGGACATTGTGTTCTCCTATCTACACCGGTTGGTGAGGCTGTCGGCGGCCTGGCCGCAGGCAGCTACAGGCCGGCCAGTGCTCTGATTTCTTCTGCTTTGTTGGTATGTTCCCAGGTAAATTCTGGTTCGTCGCGGCCGAAATGTCCGTAGGCCGCCGTTTTCCTATAAATAGGCCGTTTGAGATCGAGGTACTCGATGATAGCCGCCGGCCGTAGATCGAATACTTCACTCACGATCTCTCTGAGTTTTGATTCCGGTACTTTGCCGGTACCCATGGCGTCGATCATTACAGAAACCGGCTGGGCCACCCCGATGGCATAGGCCACCTGGACTTCGCATTTATTGGCCACACCGGCAGCCACGATGTTCTTGGCAATATGGCGCCCCATGTACGAGGCGCTGCGGTCGACCTTGGATGGGTCTTTACCCGAAAAACAGCCGCCGCCGTGGCTGCCCTGGCCGCCATAGGTGTCTACAATGATTTTACGACCGGTCAGACCGCAGTCCCCCATGGGGCCGCCGGTCACAAACCGTCCGGTGGGATTGATGAGGTATTTGGTGTCGCCATCCACCATCTCGAGGGGGATGACTTTCTTGATTACCTCTTCGATAATGGCTTCCTTCAGGTCTTCATAGGTCACGTCGGGTTTATGCTGGGACGAGATTACCACAGTGTCGACCCGTTTGGGGGTGCTGTTTTCATACTCGATCGTCACCTGGGATTTGCCGTCCGGGCGCAGGAAATCCAAGGCGGCGTTTTTGCGCACGGTTGCCAGGCGCTTGGTCAGTTTATGGGCATACATGATCGGCATGGGCATGAGTTCCGAGGTTTCATCGGTGGCAAAACCGAACATCAGGCCCTGGTCACCGGCGCCCTGCTCTTTAAACAGGCCGTCGCCTTCATTGACGCCCTGGGCGATATCCGGCGACTGCCGGTCGATACTGGTAATCACCGAGCAGGTTTGCCAGTCAAACCCCATCTGCGAGGAAGAATATCCGATGTCCCGGATGGTGTCGCGCACGATCTGCGGCATGTCCACATAGCATTCGCACGAGATCTCACCGGCGATAAAGGCCAGTCCGGTCGTGACCATCGTTTCACAGGCAACCCGACAGTTTTTATCTTTCGTAATGATATCATCCAGAACGGCGTCGGAGATGGCGTCGGCAACCTTGTCCGGGTGGCCCTCGGTCACGGATTCAGAAGTGAACATAAATTTTTCTTTACTCATTTGTTTCTCCTTGGTTTAGGACTGGTTATGCGAATATTAGGCTCTACTCGTTTAGCCGCCGGTTGTCAATCAGGCGGGTGCTTCCGACCTTCACGGCCAGGGCCATTTGTACCGGTCGATCGATACGGGCAACATCTTCCAGCGTTTCGGGATCCACAAGGGCGATATAATCGATCTGCGTTCCGGTATGTGCTTCTATGTAGGCCGCACTTTGTGCGATAATAGCCTGGGACTCCACGATACCCTCTTTAATCATCTGGTCGGCCCGGGCCAGGGCCTGGTTCAGGCAAATGGCCGACTCGCGTTCAGCCGGGTTAAGATAGGCATTCCGGGAACTCAGGGCCAGTCCGTCCGCTTCCCGCATGGTCGGTCCCCCAATGATGCGGATATCAAGACCCAGATCTTTCACCAGGCGTTTAATGATTACGTATTGCTGATAGTCTTTGAGTCCGAAGACGGCCGTATGGGGCAGCACAATATGAAACAGCTTGGTGACGACGGTGGCCACACCCCTGAAGTGTACCGGTCGGGAGAGACCGCACAGACGGTTCGGCAAATGCTCGAGGGTAACGTACGCTTGAAAGCCCGGGGTGTAAATTTCATCCGGAGTGGGGGTAAACACGATGTCGGCGCCAACTTCTTCCAACAAAGCCAGATCACGGGGCATATCGCGTGGATATGCTTCCAGGTCTTCACCCGGCCCAAACTGCGTCGGGTTGACAAAAATGCTGGCCACGAGGATATCCCCATGTTCCCGGCCGATTTCCATCAACGACAGGTGCCCGGCGTGCAGGAATCCCATGGTCGGAACGAAGATGATGGTTTTTCCAGTGGCGCGCAACTCCCGGGCCCTGGCCTGCATGGCGGCCGTACTTTCTATGATTTCCAAATCAAGCGGCATCTATATTCCTGTAATTCGGGTGGCACAAATCTCGGTCGACACCTGGCCGGGCTTCATCCACAAACGTAAAAAATAAAACATAAGCATGGTAAAGTCAATATCCGCGTGCAAGCATCCGGCAATTGTTCCCAGTGTCCCACAATGCATCTAAGATATTGGGATGGAAACCAATTTCGGTTTGACTGAGTTTCAAAGCGGGGGCATAACGGCTTGACAGTTGCCCCGAATGCTTGTACTAGCAATACACCTGCTTCTACAGCATCAACCCATGAATGCCGTGAAAAACTTCAGGTGAACCCGGAAAACCGGATCCTGATTGACATTGGACCCTGAGCCCCATATTGGATATGCTGCTGGAAATGTGAGCTGCCATTGATTGAAGCCGTGACGGATTGCATGCGGATAGAATGGAAATGAGACCAGGAAAGCTGCCCCAGATAGTATTCATACTGTTCGCCTCACTCATTTTGACCTTAACGGTCTGTTATGGTTCGGATCAGCCGGAGCATGCCGGCAGCAGTTCCGGGGTCATTCATACCGCCGGGCCGCAGGCGGCTTCAGCCGATGAACACGGCGGCGGCCATCACGACAGCAATCTGGGCGAGACCTTGCCACTCTGGAGTTGCATCCCGTTTGCCTGCATGCTGTTGTCCATTGCCCTGTGTCCCCTGCTCGCGCCGAACTTCTGGCATCATCATTTCGGCAAGGTGTCCTTCTTCTGGGCCCTGACCCTGGGGTTGCCGTTTCTTGCGGTCCACCGTGGGGACGCCGTCTATGAAATCCTGCACATCATTCTGGCTGACTACATTCCCTTTATCATTCTGTTGTGGTCGCTCTATACAGTGTCCGGTGGAATTCTCCTGAAAGGCTCGCTGCGCGGGACCCCGCTGGTAAACCTCACCATCTTGGTGATCGGAACGGCCCTGGCATCCTGGATGGGGACCACCGGTGCCGCCATGCTGCTTATCCGGCCGTTTTTAAGGGCAAACGACTACCGGAAAAACCGGACCTTTATGGTCGTTTTCTTCATCTTTCTGGTTGCCAATATCGGGGGCGCCCTGACGCCGCTTGGTGATCCACCCCTGTTCCTCGGCTTCCTCCATGGCGTTTCATTCTTCTGGACGTTCAAACTGTTGCCGCAGATGCTGCTGTCCTCCGTCTTGCTGCTGGCGGCTTATTTTTGTATCGACACCTATCACTATCGGCGCGAGAATCTCAGCGTGCCGGTTGAAGAGACGCATGAGAAGTTGCGTCTGGTAGGGATCCGCAATTTCATTTTTCTGGCCGGGGTTGTGCTGGCCGTGCTTATGAGCGGCCTGGTTGACTGGGGCGAAGTGTCGGTATTCGGCGTGCACCGCGCCGTGCAGGACTACATCCGAGATCTGCTGCTGATTATCATGGGCCTGTTGTCGCTGGCGTTTACCTCGAAAGAGATTCGCGAAGAGAATCATTTTTCCTGGTTTCCCATCATCGAAGTGGCCTACCTGTTCATCGGTATTTTCATTACGATGATCCCCTGCCTGTTAATCCTGAAGGCCGGGCCTGACGGCAAGCTGGCGTTTCTCATCAATGCCGTGAAAGAACCGTACCACTATTTCTGGATTACCGGGGCCTTGTCTGCATTTCTTGATAACGCGCCCACCTACCTGACTTTCTTCAATACGGCCATCGGCAGTTTTTATGCTGGCATGACCGAAGCCAATGCCGTCCCGCTGCTGATGACTGAAAATACCATATATCTGAAAGCCATTTCCGCCGGAGCGGTTTTCTTCGGTGCCTGCAGTTATATCGGCAATGCACCCAACTTCATGGTGCGGTCCATCGCGGAGGAGGCCGGTACCCCCATGCCGAGCTTCTTTGGCTATATTATTAAGTTTTCGCTGGTGTTCCTCATTCCTACGTATGTGATCGTAACCTTGGTATTCTACTAGGGATCGTATCCCAACTGATCCCGCCCTCGCCGGAGACACGCCGGTGCCACCTACCATCGGGTTTAGTTTTATATTTAACTTAATTTTTAATTTATTGCAACCAAAGGTTTGTTCTGATACCGGTACGGTGTTGCCGTATTCCTAACCCCGTCTCCAAGCGAAACTCCAAAATGTGATCTGATGGAAGCCCATGCGTCAATTTCCTAATAAAATTAGTGATATAATTAGTAAGAGTGGTTTAAATATCAATACGATCAGCAAGACGTCCGGGATATCGAACACCTATTTGAACAAGCTGATCCAAGGCAATATCAACCGGCCCGGGAAAGACAAAATCGCCTCAACCCTGCTGGCTCTCAATTTCACCATCGAGGAGATCAACGCCATCCTTGCCGATTATGACTATCGTTCTCTGGCCGGTCCGGATATTGCCGAAATCCTGAGCAATAACAACAAGCGCAAGATCGAGGGGAACACCCTGCCCCTGTACGAATCCATCCACGGGAAATTGCTGCTGGCGCACATGGAGCGCCTGGGAGGCGACAAGATCCTGTCCAAGGACACCCCCAGTGTGCTTTTCATGCCCGAAAAGCTCTATATTCAAGCCAACCACATTAACGAAAAAACGCCGGATGCCAGCGCGTTCTATATGGATCTGATGAAGGCGCTGTTCCGCGAACGCAAGAAAGTGTTTCACAAGAGCATTTCCCGGGGGTGCCGGTTTGAAACCTTTATCTGCAGGGATTGCCTGGAGCGCTACCTGGATCGGAACCTGGAGGCCGATGGCGATCATCGCCGGCTGATTGTGCAGTACTTTGCCAATGTGCTGGGCGCCGTCCAACGCAACCCCGCGCAACACCTGGTACGAATCGTAGACCGCTGCTGCTATTTTGTGTTCCAGATCCAGGGCAGCGATCGCGAAAAGCCCAAGGTGTTTTTTTTCGGCAAGCAACCGGCGGAGCACGGGGCCAACGTCATGCACCAGGCCCTGCAGGGCTTTGCTTCGGATGCCGCCACCATGGTCGCCCTGTTTGAACAGGAAGCCGAGCTCTGCCGACGGACCTTAAACCCGGAAATCACCAGGAACTATCCGGCCAATTTTATCAAGTACATCACAGAATTGTTCGCGCGCCTGGGACTGCGGCGGGAATTGGAAGCTGCCACCGAGGAAGTCGGGCGGGGAAGCGAACTGGTCTTTTTTTAGAATTCATGGGCCTTGAGAGATGCCCCACCCGGCGAACACGGCGGTTTAATAATTGTTTAAACGTTGTTTAAATATGTATTGACTCCCCATGGAGGGGAGGATATTTAGAAGGTCCTTTCTTAAAAATGGATTCTGATTCAAAATCCATTTTTGAGAGAGATTGACAGACAATGGCGTAACGGACGAATGACCCTGGTATCACCGGGGGTCCACGTAACCTTCACAGACAATAGAGGAGGAAATAATGAAAAAGGCCCTAATTCTGAGCTTGGTTTTCTTAATGCTGTTTGCCTTCGGGGCGACGGCCGGCGCTAAAACGCTGAAAGTCGGTCTGGACGCAGATCCAGTCACGCTGGACCCCCAGGTTCAGCTGTCCGGTGGTATGCTGCAGCTTTCCCACTGGGTATTCGATCCCCTGGTCCGCTGGACCCAGGAGATGACCTTTGAACCCCGTCTGGCCACCAAGTGGAAACGCCTGGATGACCTCACCATTCGTTTCTACCTGCGCAAGGGCGTCAAGTTTCACAGCGGCAATCCCTTTTCCGCCAAGGACGTAAAATGGTCCTTTGAGCGCATGAGAAAATCGGCCGACTTCAAAGGCCTGCTGGAGCCATTCGAAGGCTGCTTCATCGTTGATGATTATACCGTGGACATCAAAACCAAAAAACCGTACCCTCTGGTCCTGAACATGGCCACCTACTTCTTTGCCATGGACTCCGAGTTCTACACCGGCACCGATAAGAACGGTCAGCCCAAGGACATGCTCCTCAAGGTCGGGGAATCTTTTGCCTTGAACAACGCCTCCGGCACCGGTCCCTTCATCGTGACCAAAAGAGAACACAATGTGGTTCTTGAGATGAAAAGAAACAAGAACTACTGGGATACCCAATCGCGGGGCAATGTCACCAAGTTCATCCTGACGCCGATCAAGGAGAACGCCACCCGTGTGGCCGCCCTGCTTTCCGGCGACGTGGATTTCATCGTTCCGGTCCCCCCCCAGGATTTCAACCGCATTGAAAAAGACAAAAATCTCAAACTGGTTCTCATCAACGGTGGCCGCATCATTACTTTCCAGATGAACCAGAAGCGCCGTCCCGAATTAGGGAATAAAAAGGTGCGCCAGGCCATTGTCCACGCGGTCAACAATGCCGGTATCGTCAAAAAGATCATGAAGAACAAGGCGACCCTCGCCGCTCAGCAGGGTCCCAAGGGCTACCAGGGATACAAAGAGAGCCTTAAACCCAGGTACGACCTTAGAAAAGCCAAAGCCCTCATGAAAGAGGCCGGCTATGCCAACGGCTTCGAGATTACCATGATGGCCCCCAACAACCGTTATGTTAACGACGCCAAAATCGCGGAAGCCACCGCCCAGATGCTGGGCAAAATCGGTATCAAGGTCAACTTGAAGACCATGCCCAAAGCCCAGTACTGGAACGAGTTCGACGCCCGGGCGGCCGACATGATGATGATCGGCTGGCACTCCGATACCGAAGACTCAGGCAACTTCTCTGAGTTCCTCATGATGTGCTTCAACAAAGAGACCGGCTACGGCCAGTACAACTCCGGCTACTGCAACCCCAAGGTGGATGAACTGGTGATTGCCGCCCAGTCCGAGACAGATCTGGCCAAGCGTGCCAATATTCTCCAGGAAATTGAGCAGATCCTCTATGATGATGCGGCCTTCGTGCCGTTTCACTGGCAAAACCACGCCTACGGCGCCAAGAAGAATTTGATGATCAAACCGATCCTCAATTCCATGAACTTCCCCTACTTTGGAGACTTGGTCGTCAAATAGGGGTTGTCTCGCTTGTCATTCATCCAACCATCGTCCTCCGGGCCCCACGGTTCGGGGGACGATGCATATAAGAAACGTAAATACAGATGATTGTATTTATCATACGCAGAGTGATCCAGGCCATCTTCGTCATGCTGATCATCAGCCTGGTGGGTTTTTCCATCAAGGATCAGATCGGGGATCCGGTCAGAGACCTGGTAGGTGAGCGGGTAACCCCTGCGGAGCGAGCGGAGATCGCTGAACAGATGGGACTCAATGACCCCTTTCTCACCCAGTATTTCCGGTTCGTGAAAAACGCCGTCACCAAAGGGGATCTGGGGCGCTCTTTCCTGTACAACAAACCCAACCTGGAAGTGATACTTGGGAAGGCACCGGCCACCATTGAACTGGTCTTCGGTACCGCCCTGATTATCATCTTTGTCTCTCTGCCCCTGGGGGTCTATTGCGCCCTGCGGCCCAAAAGCATCCTCTCCCGCTTTACCATGAGTTTTTCCACCCTGGGGGTCTCCATGCCGGTGTTTTTGACGGCCATTCTGCTGATCTTTCTCTTTGCCATCCACTGGCAGATCCTGCCCTCCTATGGCAGGGGAGAGACCGTGGACCTCTTCGGCCTGGGCTGGTGGGAGACCGGGATGCTCACCATAGACGGCCTGCTGCATCTGATTCTACCGTGTGTGTCGTTGTCCACCCTCATGCTGCCGCTGTTCATCCGCCTGATCCGGTCCGAAATGATGGAGGTGCTGGAAACCGAATACATTAAATTCGCCTGGGCCAAGGGCCTGTCACCGACCAGGGTGTGGATGGTGCATGCTTTCAAAAACACCCTGCTGCCGGTCATCACGGTCTTCGGTGTACAGATCGGTATCATGTTCGCCTTTACCCTGCTCACGGAGCTGGTATTCCAGTGGCCGGGCATGGGGTTCATGTTTTTGGAGGCCGTCCACCGGGCCGACCTCTCTTTGCTCATTGCCTATCTCGTGGTGGTGGCCACCATCTTTACTGCTGTAAATACGGTTGTTGACATCCTTTACGGCTTTATCAATCCCACCATAAGAATCGCCGGGACAAAATGAGAACAAAATTCCAGAAATTCAAAGAGTCCTATTTCCTCTACAGTTTCAAACGGGACAAAGTGGCGATCTTTTCCTTTGTTGTCCTGACGATATTCCTGTTGCTGGCCTTAACAGCGCCGTGGGTGGCCCCCATGGACCCCTATGACGCTGTCAATATAGATATCATGAATTCAGAGATTCCCCCGGTCTGGATGGAGGAGGGGAGTCGTGAATTCCTTCTGGGAACTGACAACCAAGGCCGCGATATGCTCTCCACCATGCTGTATGGACTGCGGACCTCCATCGTCATCGGCCTGGGCGCCGTGGCCCTGCAGGGGATCATCGGGGTGATCGTGGGCCTGTTTGCCGGTTACATTGGCGGGAAAACGGATGCCGTCCTCATGCGGCTGGCCGACATCCAGTTCTCCTTCCCCTACCTGATGGTGGCCATTTTAATGTCGGCCATCTTCCAGGTGGCTTTCGGTCTGGGCAGTTTCGAGCGCCTGGCTGTGCCCCTGCTGATCGTCATCATCGGTCTGTCCAATTGGCCCATGTTCGCCCGGACCATCCGTGCCTCGGTTATCGGCGAGAAAAACAAGGAGTATGTGGAGGCCGCCAAGGTCATCGGCCTGCCCACCTGGACCATTATTTTCCGTCATATCCTGCCCAATTCCCTGACCTCGGTCATGGTCATCTCCACCATTCAGGTGGCCAATGCAGTGATGAGCGAGGCGGCTCTCTCTTTTCTGGGCCTGGGCATGCCGGTGACCAAACCCTCCCTGGGATCGTTGATCCGAGCCGGCCAGGAGTTCTTTTTCTCCGGGTCATGGTGGATTACGGTCTTTCCGGGCATCTGGCTGGTGGTCTTTGTGCTGGTCATCAACCTGCTGGGCGATTGGCTGCGGGATGTACTGAACCCCAAACTGTATAAGGGCTGAAGCCCGATTTTGGGTTTTAGGTAAGTTTTGAATCGAAATCGGTATCGAAATCGCTATCGAATAACAAGAGCTTGCTAATTTTATAAGGGCCGATTTCGATCCCGATCCCGATAACGATTTTGAAACTGGCGTTTCGATATTTACTGATTGTGGACTCGGCATCGGATAGTCAAAATGACTGATGTTTAAGATAAAGAACGGCTCTTGATTATGTCTCACTTACTGGAAGTAAACGATCTCGAAGTCAAATTCGGCCTGCGCTTTGGCGACCTGACAGCCATCAACGGCATCAGCTTCAATTTAGACAAGGGCCAGCGTATGGGGCTGGTGGGCGAGAGCGGGGCCGGAAAATCGGTCACCGGCTTTGCCATCATCAACCTGATCAGCAAACCGGGATTCATCTCCGCCGGGCAGGTGATCTTCAATGGCCGGGATCTCGCCCGGCTCTCCCACGAAGCCATGCGGGATATTCGCGGCAACCAGATCAGCATGATCTTCCAGGACCCCATGATGACCCTCAACCCGGTGCTGACCATCGGGACCCAGATGCTCGAGACCCTGCTGGCCCATCGCAGCATCACCCGGGCCGAAGCCGAGGACATCGCCCTGGAGAAGTTGAAAAAGGTCCAGATCCCATCACCGGAGAAGCGCCTGGCCCAGTACCCCCACGAGTTTTCCGGCGGCATGCGGCAACGGATCGTTGTGGCGATTGCCCTGTTGACCGACCCGGCCCTGATTATCGCCGATGAACCGACCACAGCCCTGGATGTAACCATCCAGGCCGAGATCATGGATTTGCTCCTTGACCTCTGTAAAACCGAGAATATGGGCTTGATCCTGATCACGCATGATCTGGGGGTTGTGTCGGAAGTGACCGAGAGAATTGCGGTTATGTACGCGGGTAAAATCGTCGAATCGGGACCGACGGACCTTATCATCGGCAACCCGCAGCACCCTTACACACGGGGACTGATCAAGGCTTTGCCCGGCAGTATCAAACCCGGCGATCCTTTGAACCAGATACCGGGCATGATGCCGACCCTGATGGATCTGCCTCCGGGGTGCGCTTTTCATCCCCGGTGTACCCTGAGTGTGCCGCGCTGCCAGACCGATATCCCCGCACTGTATGACGCCGGCGAACCTGAGCACCGGGCGGCCTGTTTCGTTACGACGGGGAAGGAAACGTAAATGGGGAATTCGGGCAAGGATAAGGGCCTGCTGGCCATTGAAAATGTCGTCAAGCATTTTGATATTTCCGGGGGCCTACTGGACCAATTGACCTTTGAAAAAGGCCGCCTCACCCGGCGTCGGACAACGGTCAAAGCGCTTAATAACGTGAGTTTTACTATTCAGCCGGGGGAAACGTTCAGCGTGGTAGGGGAAAGCGGCTGCGGTAAATCGACCCTGGCGCGGGCTACCATCGGCATCTATCCGCCCAACAGTGGCCGAATTCTCTACCGCGACGAACGCATCGACAACAAGAACGCCAAGCAGATGCTGCCCTACCGCCGTAAGATGCAAATGATTTTCCAGGATCCCTATGCCTCTCTGAATCCGCGCAAGACCGTCTTGCAGACCCTGGAGGAACCGGTGGTTTTTCACAACCCAAGCATCTCCTCGGGCCAGGTGAAGGAGCGCGTTTCCGAAGTGATGTCCCAGGTAGGTGTGGATCCCAAATGGGCCGGCCGGTATCCCCATGAGTTTTCAGGGGGGCAGCGCCAGCGCATCAGCATTGCCCGCGCCCTCATGGTTGATCCGGAATTTATTGTGGCCGATGAACCGGTATCCGCGCTGGATGTTTCCATTCAGGCCCAAATACTAAACCTTCTCATGGAAGCCGGTGAACAGCGCGGCCTGACCTATATGTTCATTACCCATGACCTGTCGGTGGTGGAGCATATCAGTACCCGCGTGGCGGTCATGTACCTGGGCACCTTGTGCGAGCTGGCTGCCGCCCGGGAACTGTTTGAATCACCCCGCCACCCCTACACCCAGGCCTTGCTGAGTGCGATTCCGGCCCTGGGAGAGCGCAAACGGGCGCATATCCGTCTTAAAGGCGAGGTGCCAACCCCAATTCATTTGCCGAGCGGCTGTGTGTTCCACGGCCGCTGCAATCATGCCAACGATAGATGTCTGAGCGAAATCCCGCAGATTACCAAGCTTGAATCGGGAACCCAAGTGGCCTGTCATGGAGTGGAGGAAGGTCGGCTGTAGACGCACCGACCGGCAGGCGCCGGTTACTTTGGGCAGGAGTCTTCCGTACGATCTCCGAGTATCGCCAGGTGTTCCACCAGTGCTTTGATCGAAAACGGCTTCTCCAGAACGACATCAAACTGCGCATTCTCTAAATGCCACGGCGTACCCGAAATTCCCATGACCGGAGTGGCGCCTTTAGCCGAGTCCCGAATATGGTGCACTACGCTGATACCATCCAATCCCGGCATACGCACATCCGTGATAACGATGTCATAAGCCCGGCGATCAAATTTGGTGATACCCTCGCGGCCGTCCGCGGCAACTTCCACCCTATAACCGTGGAGCGTCAGAGCGGTTTTCAATAGATCCAGAACCTGCTTTTCATCATCGATGACCAGAACGGCACTCATCACTTTACCGCCTTCGGTCACGGCCATGCGTGTTTCGAATACACAGCCGCACTCCAGGTTAAAGGATGGATTGATGTATGTAGAGTGGCCCGGTGAGAGCAGTGCCGATTCCATTGAGAAAGTGCACCGGGCGCCGTTTCCAAGGCAGCAAATAGATAGACGCAGGCATTATAAACATTGAAATTTCCGTGTCAAAGTTGATAAATATGATTTTTTCAATTATAAAAACTATTTATAAACAGCGTATAACCTGCTTGAATGAGAGAAAATACTTGGCCAGACCGCGCAAAGCCTTTTCAGGCCGGTGTTTCTACAGAAATTAAGATCATTTATATATACAGGTGGTTGTAGACTTATTGACATCTTATCAACAATGCCGGTTTACGGAAATCTACTGATATCTGCCAATATCGGAAATTTTTATTGATTTGGAGGCCTCTCTGGACACATTATCCCTGTTCACCGGTCTTTTTCTCTGGAGCGGCGGTTTCCTGGCTGGATTTGTTGATTCAATTGCCGGTGGCGGGGGTATCATCTCTCTGCCGGTGCTGTTGTCGGTAGGGATTCCACCGCACCATGGCGCTGGGGACCAACAAATTGCAAGGCAGTTTCGGCAGCTTCACTGCGGCTGTGAATTACACCCGGAAAGGTCTGGTCGATTTCAAAACTATATTACCGGGGATTCTGTTTACGGCTATTGGGGCCGGGTTGGGCACAATCGCTATCCAGTTGCTATCGGCTGCGTTCCTGAAGCATGTCATTCCCCTGTTGCTGGCCGCTGTTTTTTTTTACACGCTGTTTTCACCGGATATGGGCAGCCGGGAATCAATACCCAAAATGTCGGCGCAGTTTTTCTATATGCTGGTCGGGCTTGCGCTGGGATTTTACGATGGTTTTTTTGGGCCGGGAACCGGGTCTTTCTGGACCCTGCTCTTTGTTTTGCTGCTGGGCCTTGATCTGAAAAAGGCAACGGCCCATACCAAGATCACCAACTTCACCAGTAATTTTATTGCTCTGGGTGTTTTCATCATCGGCGGCAAAGTGTTGTTTCTGGCCGGTTTCATTATGGGCTGCGGGCAAATGGTTGGCGCTTACGCCGGTTCAAGGCTGGTTATTCGCAACGGGGTCGGATTCGTACGGGTCTTCTTTCTTACCGTCGTTGCGGTAACCGTGGCACGTTTGTTTTATGTTACCTATGTTTAATCTTGGCATGCGGATTGCCGATTATAAACAAGGCCGCTGGTGGGCAAAGTTCCTCCGGACAGGGCCGGAATTTTGTTAAAGACATATTTGAAATATATAATTCAGACTATTCAAAATGAGACCTGCTGATATTCAACATAACGATAGGTCCCCCGCCAAATGTCCGGTAACCGGCTGGCCTGTCCTCAATCGGCCGGATTGGATCTATGCCAAAGAAGACTTTACGATCCGGTATGAGGTCCTCGACGGCCGGATCGTACATGCCATTGCGTCGGGTTATCTCGATGCGGACTATATCCGGCCGATCTTTGGCCTGCGCCGGCGAGTTTTGGAAGAGGCTGGCCTGGAAGAGGCGTTTGAAGGCTTTATAGCCAATTTCGCGGCGGTTTCGGGCAGCAGTTACCGGGCCCGGTTGAAATATATCAAGCTGTTGAAGGCGCAATACCAGCACACGCCTTTCGATATTTATATCACCTATGGTGCCAGCCGTTGGCTGCGGGCGGCCGTTAAGATCAGCAGCTTGTTCACAGCCTTCAAGGTCTTTGTGGCTGCCGATTACGAGGAAGCGGTGACCCTTGCCGAAGGGCATCTATCCGGAACACCGTCCGCCGCGGGGTCGCCGGCCTCGTCTTCGGGCAATCCCCAAGCGGCGGACAGCGAACACTTCACTGAGGCCTATATAGATGAATTGTACAACTATATCGGAAGTATAGACTGGCGTAAAAAAGGATTTCAATTTCCGGTCGAGATATCGACAAAGAACCCCTTGCGACCGGTATTCGATGCGATCGAGCTGATCAAGGGTGAGGTGGACGAGCTTTTCGAAGAACACCAATTATCGGAGAATGCGCTCAAACAGAGCCGTGAGCAATACCGGGCTTTGCTGGGGGCGATCCCGGACCCGGTTGTGATCTACGATGCCAGGGGAAATGCAACCTATGTGAACAAAGCCTTTGAAAAAATATACGGCTGGAAGCGGGAGGATCTGCTGGGGGGTAAGATCGATTTTGTGCCGCCTGAGGAAGTTGAGAGCACCCGGGCGGGATGGCAGCAGGTTATAGATGAAAGCCAGGCCTTCTTCGAAACCCGGCGCTATAATCGGAGCGGCCGCGAACTGAATATTCAGGCCAGTTCGGCGGCTATTCGCAATCAGCAGGGCGAGCACATTGCCAGCATTGTCATCCACCGGGACGTATCCGAACGCCGGCGGGCCGAGAAGACGATGAACCAGCAATTTAAGTATCTCTCCGCACTCCATCAAACGACCCTGGGGGTGATCAGCCGGCGTGAACTGAACGACCTGTTGAAAACGATTGTCCGCCGCTCCGCCGAACTGGTGGGCGTTCCATATGGATTTATCTACCTTTACGATCGCGAGTCGGATATCCTGACCTTGGAAGTCGGGGCTGGCATTTTCAAGGATTTCATCGGTACGCGCGTTAAACCAGGCGTTGGGCTGGCGGGAAGAACCTGGCAAAAGGGTGAGCCGATAGTTGTCCACGGATACCAGGAGTGGGAAGGCCGCGATCCGGGCAACAAATGGAAACAGGTTCAAGTGGTGGCCGGAATACCAATCAAATCCAAAACCGAGGTCATCGGCGTTATTGGTGTTTCCGACGATAACCGGGAAACGCAGATTGCCGGCAATGAAATCGGCGTCCTGACGCGATTTGCCCAGCTTACGGCTATCGCCATCGAAAATGCCCGCCTCTATCTGCAGATGCAGCAGGAGTTGACGCAGCGCAAGCGAGCCCAGCAGGAGCTCAAAAAAAGTCACCGTTACCTGGAAGAAGCCAAAGCCACGGCAGAAGCCGCTACCCAGGCCAAAAGCGAGTTTCTGGCCAACATGAGCCATGAAATCCGGACACCGATGAATGCCATCACCGGCTTTACCCGTTTGTTGCTGGAATCGGAGATTTCCTCCCGGCAGCGCGAATACCTGGAGCTCATCCGCGGGTCAAGCGATATCCTGCTGCATCTCATCAATGATATTTTGGATTTCTCCAAAATCGAAGCCGGCAAACTGGATCTTGCCAGGGAGCCTTTTCAGCTGCGGTCTGTTGTGGAAAGCCTGTGCGACATCTATTCGGAGAAAACGACCGACGCCCCCATAGAGCTGGTTGTAGGTGTTCATCCGGACGTGCCCGCAATCCTGGTGGGGGATGAAATCCGCCTCAAGCAAGTCCTCATAAATCTGACTTCCAATGCGATGAAATTCACAGAGCAGGGTGAGGTCATCGTCCGGGCAGGCGTTAAAACCACCCGTAAAAGCGAGATTGAACTCGATTTTTCGGTAGTGGATACCGGTATTGGTATTCACGCGAACCAGATCCCGATCCTGTTTGATTCATTCGCCCAGGCAGACGCTTCCACCACCCGGAACTATGGCGGTACCGGTCTGGGACTGGCCATCTGCAAGAAACTGGTGCAAATGATGCACGGGGAGATTCAGGTATCCAGCACACCCGGAAAAGGGAGTGATTTCAAGTTTACGGCGGTGTTTGGTCTGCCGGACGAACAGGTGCAACCGCTGCCTCTGCCGCCGGTTGATTTGCGGCAGATGAAAGTGGCCGTGGTGGGGGCGCCGGCAGCCACGCGAGAACTCATGGTCGATACGCTGGTCTCATTTACCTTTGCAGTGACTGTTTTTTCTTCCGGCACGGAATTTTTGGACACCGTGAACGCTTCGCCGGACCAGCTTCCCGGCCAACTGGTGATCGTGGATGGCAAGCTGCCGGACATGGGGGGCCGCGATCTGGTTCGCCACCTACGTAAGGGTCCCCTGGCAGACCAGGTACGTTGCATCCTGCTGGAGGCTCGGCCGGATGGGGACATTGCTCAAACAGAGGCCGATACGATCGAGGTGGATGCCTACTTTCCCAAGCCTATCCGGCCGTCGCGCTTATTTGACACCATCATGCGTGTATGCAAACAATCCGGTAAGTCGGCCGACCAACTGAAAACGCCCGGGCTGGTTCGGAAAGATCCGGCTGCCGGATTAGATGGCCTGCGGGTCCTTCTGGTAGAGGATAACGAGATCAACCAGCGCTTGGCGGTTTCGGTCTTGGAGGCCGCGGGGATTAAAGTGGATACCGCGCGGGACGGTCGCGCCGCCGTGGAGATGGTCGGAGATATTAAATACGACGCTATCCTGATGGATATTCATATGCCTGAAATTGACGGGTATGTGGCCACCCGCATCATTCGCCAGAAGCCAGGCTGCGCACAATTGCCAATCATTGCCATGACAGCCGATGCCATGAGCGGAGCCCAGGCGAAGTGCTTGGAAGTAGGGATGAACGACTACATTGCCAAGCCCATTGACACCCGGCAGCTGTTTACGGTTTTAGCCCATTGGACACGAGCCGGATCGGCCCCTGAGCAGACGGACGCAGGCGCTCAACCCGCGGTTGCATCCCCACAACTGGACGGCAAGGCACCCTTCAAGCTGCCCGGTGTCGATGTGCAGGCCGGCATGCAGCGGTTGGGCGGGAATCAGGCGCTGTACCTGGAGTTGCTGCAGGATTTTTGTAATACCTACGGGGAACCGGAAGAAAAAATCCGCCGACTGATCGCGGAAAACAATACGGGGGGTGTCCGGCGGCCGGTGCATACCATCAAGGGCACTGCGGGCAATCTGTCCGCAGTCAGTGTCTCCTTTTCAGCGGCCGAGCTGGAGAAGGAGCTCGACCAGTCCAAGCCGGATAATCTGCCGGAACTGCTTGGCAATTTCAGTGAATCGCTGCGCCAATTGCGACGGTCGCTGGATAGAATGGAACGTGGGCGTAAAGGCTGAGACGGTTGATTGCTGAAACCAAAGCACTTCCGATGGCCTGGCAGATATTCATCCGGAAACGATTTTGATGCTTAAACCAGGTCCGGCGCGATGATATAGGCCTTCAAATCCTCTGGATCGATTCCATCCGGTGAAAGCGCCCAGTCACAAACTGATTTACCGGCGTTACGGATTGCCGCGCGATTGTTGCAGACCAGGTAATGCCAGTCCGGCAAATCTTTCCCGGCGGCCACTAACCGGTACGCGCATGTGGCCGGTAACCACTCCAGCTTAGCGACTTTGCCCGGCGTGAGATTCAGGCAATTGGGTGCCTTGGTCAGGCGGTTGGGGTAGTCCCTGCAGCGGCAGGTGGGGATATCAAGCAGCGAACAGGCCACGGCTGTGTAAAAAATTTCACCGGTTTCAATATCCTGCAATTTGTGCAGGCAGCATTTACCGCAGCCGTCGCACAGCGCCTCCCACTGTGCATCTGTGAGACTGCCCAAATTTTTCCTTTTCCAGAACGGGACTGCCTGCGTCTCTTCTACCATGGGGAGTTTACCTGCCGATCTTGGGGCAGCCGCTGTTAATGGCCCAGGTTGATCTGCCCCGCTTCTGAAAAGGGGATCTTGCCCAGCATGGGTAGATTGACATTTAGGTGACCCTTTAGACGAAAATCCAGATTCTCCGGCTTTGCTTCAACGATGGTAGCCAAATGACGCATCGACTGGAGCAGCGTAGTGCTCATTTCGACCGTGACGCGTGTTTCACCATAGGCGGGGATCTCTACCGGCGAAGCATTGACACCCGTGGCGAAGGCTTTGCCTTCCAATTCTACCTCATAGTAAATACCGGTGATGGGCAGGGCCACATCATTGGGGTTGATCAGGCGAAAGGTAAGGGCGTAGCGTTGCTCCAGCAATTGAGCCTCTACCAGCTTGAAGCCGACCAGGTTCAATTTGGGGTTCTCCAGCTGGTTGAATTTAGTGGTGCAGCCCAGCGGAAGGCCAAGCAGGGCGACTAGAAATATGCATGCCAGGTAAGATATGCGTGGTTTCACCATAAAGGCCTCTTAAGTAACGGGGTTGTCATCATCTTTTCTTGGGTGTATCCGGTTGACATGCCGTGCGAAGAATTCGGCTGTCCGCCTTTCGGACCAGTACAAACCCTTGTGGTTGAATTGGATAAAACCGACATGGCCCCCGGATGCAGGCATTTCCAAGTATATGTCCGGATTCGCGGCGGCCTCTTCCACCGGAAAACAGGCCGGTGTCAAAAAAGGATCGTTGCTGGCAGAGATCATGAGCGTGGGGACGCTGATTGCCTTGATCCAGGGTTTGCTGCTGCATTGCAACCAGTAGTCGTCCGCATTTTTAAAGCCATTGATCGGGGCGGTATACCGTTCGTCGAACTCCCGGAAATTGCGAAGTTTTTCATAACCGGAGTCATCGATGCGTGCGGGGAAGAGCACCTTTTTTGCCGCCACTTTTTCACCCAGCAGTCTTAAAAAGCGTCGCATGTACAAGGCATTCGACCGCCGGGCCAGCGCCGCGGCCCCGGCCGCCAGATCACAGGGGACGGAGAGGACAGCGGCACAGTTTACCCGGGGGTTGACCCTGTCCCGGTTCTTTCCCAGGTACAATAACGTTATATTGCCGCCGATGCTGAATCCCATCAAGCCAATACAGGCGTAGTCCCCGGCGGCGTGTTCAACCACATGGGCCAGATCATCGAACGAGCCGCTGTGATAGGATCTCAAGCGACGATTGGGCCGGCCGCTGCAGCCCCTGGAGTTCCAGGCGAGGCAATCCCAACCGTACATATTGAGCGCCCGCACCATGCCTTTCACATAGGCCCGTTCGGAATCGCCCTCGAGGCCGTGGGAGATAATGGCCAAGCGGCGGCAGCCGCACCGGGACCAGTCAAGATCCAGAAAATCATCATCGGGGGTATCGATACGCTCACGGACATATGTGACGGTTGTGACTTTCCGGAACAAAGAGGGGAATATCGTTTGGATATGACCGTTCTGCATGAACGGCGGCGGCGAGTAGTTTGCTGGTGATATCATGCCTGCAGGGCCTTTCTGACGGATTGGACAGTGGCGGCAATGGCGTCGGCGGGCTCGCCTTCAATCCGGAACTGGATGATCCGCGGCACGACCTGCAGGACCTCACCGAGGGCCATTTGAGTTGCCGCAATACGTTCGGTTATGCGGTCGGGTTGCGCATACCCGTCAGCAGCTTGTTCACTCAGACCGAAGTCATCCACCAGGATCACTTTTTTGAGCGGCATTGGCAGACACGTTGCCTGCAGGGTTTGCCAGAAGCGGCCCTCTGCCTTGGGGCAACCGATGTCCGCTGAATTGGCCACTATAAAGGGTGTTTGTTTTTGCGGACCTTTTAGCCCGCTAGCCGCGGTTGCCGTGATACCCACGGCGGCCAGATGCTCCCGGATGGCGATCGTTGCTTCGGCATAGTGATCGGTGGCAACCAAACCAAACGCGTCCGGGGCTTGTTGAATCTCGGCCAGAAGCGGCTGCCATTTTGGGTCGATGTGTGAACAGTGCAAATAGGCATCAACGAATCTGGAGAGTGCCGCGGTTATCGATTTTCGGGACGCCTTTGATAATCCCTGCGACCGGATATAGTCGGCTGCGATGGTTTTGAAGCCCGTAGCGGATCGACTGGCCTTTGCCCAGGTCGGGTTGACCACTCCCCGCCAGTAGCGATCTGCTGTATCGATGCCGATGGCAGCCAAACCGCTCTTTTCCAGATGCTGCTGCAGGCGGTCCGGTTTGCCGAAGTCAACCGCACCCAGACTTAACGTGCCGGAGAAATCGAAAATGACGAGGGTGTATGGTTCCAACTGCTTGGGTCCTTTGGTTTCAATCCCAGAACGCATGGAAATGATGGACAGGTCCGTGCCCTTGTCCCAGTTTATATCCGGCACCGGATGTGAGTGACTGGTGTACGTAACGCTTCGACTCCCTTACAGCTGCTTCGATCGGGCGGCCCAGGGCCAGGTAGGCGGCCGTGGCCGAGCTCAGGGTACAACCGGTGCCATGGGAATTGGGGGTGTCAATGCGATCGGCATCCAGGCGTAGTGGGGTTGCCGCGTCGCCTACATATAAAAGATCGGGGCTTTGGGTACTTTCCAGGTGGCCGCCTTTCAAGAGTACCGCCCGGCAGCCCAGCTGTGCCAACTCCCGGCAGGCGGCGGCCATCTCTCTTTCAGTCGTAACGTCGTATCCCAACAATACCCCGGCCTCGGGCAGGTTGGGGGTTATCACATCGGCCATGGGCAACAGGTCGGATTTGAGGGCCGCCACGGCATCATCCTGTAAAAGTTTATCGCCGCTTTTGGCAACCATGACCGGATCCAGCACAATATTGGTTACGGCGTGTCGGCGCAGGGCCTCTGCCACGGCCTGGATAACTTCAGGTGAGTGCAGCATGCCGATCTTGACGGCATCGGTCCCGATATCCGCCAGGACGGCATCGAGCTGGCGTGTAATAAATTCAGGCGGGACAGGATGAATGGCGGTTACAGCAACCGTATTTTGCGCTGTGAGCGCAGTGACGACTGACATGCCGAAACAGCCGATCGCACTGAATGTTTTGAGATCAGCTTGAATTCCAGCACCGCCCCCGCTGTCGGAACCGGCAATTGTCAGGGCGCGTCGATAAGATTTCACTTTTAGAATCCTCTTTCAAGATGAGCGTTCTCTATTGTTTCTTTTAACCGGATGGTGGCCGTGAATGGATCGGAAGCCGCGCAAATGGCCGAGACTACGGCGATACAATCGGCACCGGCCCGGATAACCGCGGCCGCGTTGGATGCGTCCAACCCACCGATACCTACCAACGGGTGGCGCGTAAAGTCCTTTATCCGGGTGACGCCTTCCAGCCCCCAGGGTGCCTTGGTATCTGTTTTGGTTGGCGTGGCGCACACCGGACTGATCCCGAGGTAATCGACTTCTAGTTGCTGGGCCGCGTCCACGTCTTCCCAGGTTTCGACCGAAAGACCGATGATCGCGTCGGGGCCCAGCAAACGCCGGGCAGTTTCCGGGGCCATGTCTCTTTGGCCCACATGCACACCGTGCGCGCCCACCGCCTGGGCTACCTCAATCCGATCATTGATGATCAGTGGTATACGATACGGCGCCAGCAGGGTCAGGATGTGGGCGGCCGTCTCAATAAAGCGGCGGGTGGAAGCGGTTTTTTCCCTGAGCTGAACGCAGCAGGCCCCGGCGCGGGCAGCCGCCGCTACCACCGCGGCCACACCCCGGTTTCCGCATAGCTCACGGTCAGTTACCAGGTAGACGCCTTTCATGGCAAGGTTCCGGCTCTGAGGAGACGAACAACGTCATCTTTTTGCATTCGATAGAGACTGTCTAGAAATGCCGTTTGTAAAGTCGCCGGCCCGTCAGCTGTTTGAGCCGCCATTTCACCAGCGATTCCCATCGTGGCCATGGCATGGGCCGTGGCCTGAACCGGAGATGGGTTTATGGCTGCAAATGCGCCGCACAGCGCGCTCGCGGTGCAGCCCAGGCCGGTTACCCGCGGCATCAACGGATGGCCGTTGGCAATGGTCAGCACCTCGTCAGCGCCGATAATGTAGTCGGTTTCCCCGCTGATGCAGACGGTGCTACCGGCTCTGGCACTCAAGGCCTGGCCGGCGGTCACGGCACTTTCCGCCGCGGCCGTGGCATCCACCCCTTTGGTTTGGGCATCACTGACCATCAGGGCGATGATTTCGGAAGCGTTTCCGCGAATGACAGCCGGTGCGGTGACTGCCATCAGCGTATCGGCGGTCTGCGTTCGGTAAGCAGTGGCGCCCACACCGACCGGATCGAGGATAACCGGGATCTGCCTCTCGGCGGCGGCTTTCATCGCGGCGGCCATGGCCTGTACCCAGGGATTGCTGAGCGTGCCGATATTCACCACCAAAGACGAGGCAATGCCGGTCATTTGAGCGACTTCTTCTACGGCATGGGCCATGACCGGTGAAGCACCGATGGACAGCAGGGCATTCGCCGTGGTGTTCATGACAACATAGTTGGTGATATTGTGAACCAGCGGTGCTTGCTTCCTGATCCGTTCGATATCCTGCCAGACTGCTTCTGCGGTTACGGTCATGACATGCTCCTTGTTTGTGCGGTTTAGAGCCTGATCCTCAGGGCCAGTTTAGAGATAGTTGGTTATCTCGGAGTATTTGGGCCCAGGTGTTCAGTCTGCGGCCTGATCCCCTGAATCCGGCCAGCATTCTTTATATCTCGATACGGCGCCATTTTATCAGGCCCTGCACCAGGATGCCAATAAAAAAGGCGACGCCCATATTCGTGGTGGCCAGGCCGATCCCGGCGACCAGAAAGGTGATGAAATAATCTGTACGGGTCTGCACGTCTCGGATCAGCAGGGTCAGCTCCAGTCCTGCGAAGAGTAGGAGCACTCCCAGGATCCCCTGTGGTATGCTGGCCAGCAGGGCAATGCCCATCTTGCCAAAAACCAGGGCCAGCGCCAGAAAAATCCCGCCGATTATGAGGTTGGCCCCCCCGGTGCGGGCGCCGAAACGATAGTGGGCGGCCAGGCCGCCGGCACCGTGGCACATGGGCATGCCGCCCAGCAGGCCCGTTCCCAGATTGGCAAGGCCCATGCTGATGGCAAAATTACGGTTCGACACCCGGTTGGGAAGCTGCTGCCGACCGAAAAATGTGCGACAGGCGTCTGTCGTGCCGATGACGGCATTACCCAGCGTTAAGGGAATTTGGGGAATCACCAGCAGTAGTAGTGCCGCCGAAAAGTCGGTTGGTGCCAGGGGCTGGATGTGAACCGGGGTCGGGCCCAGAGCAAACTCCAGGCCGCGCAGGGATCCCAACAGGACGCCGGCGGCAATTCCGCCGGTTACCAGAATCAGCGCGGCCGGGAATTTTCTGTTCGTCAACAGGTACAGGGCTATGATGAAACCGGCCAGGCCGATGAAAGGATTTAAAAATTCCGCATAGCCGGCCCCTGACGACTGATTGATAAACAATTGCGGATTGAGGATATAGGCGATGCCCTTGTTTATCAGGATCAGACCCAAGCCGGCCTGAATACCGCGTATAATGGGCCGGGAAAAAAACCTGGCCAGGCGATCCATGAGTCCGGTGAAGGCCAGCAGCAACAGGATGAGCCCCATACTGATGCCCGCGGCCGCCATAATACTTACGGTGATCTTTTCCGGATACGCAATGGCAATCGCACTCACGACCTTGAGCGGTTGCACCGGGATGGGCAGTTTGAAGAACAGGCCGGCCGCCAAGTAGAACAACCCCACGGTGAGCAGGACAGTGGTCACACTGAGGCCGGTGACCAGCATCAGAGCCACGGACAGTGGAATGATCGTACCCAAATCGCCCAGTGAACCAGCCAGTTCCAAGCGATCAAACCTATAAGGACCTATTTGCATGCCTGTAGCTCCGTAGCAGCATCCAGCAGCCCAGTAAAATAAATGGGATACTGAGCAGCTGCCCCACGCTGAGAAAGAATTCATGGCCGAAAACGGTTTGCCTGATTTTTAAAAATTCAAGTATGTAACGGGCGCCAAAAGTGGTGGCAAGAAACACCCCCAGCAGCTGTCCCGGCGGAATAGCCGTGCGCTGCCGGCGGTAAAGCATGAGCAGCAGGAAAAATATACACGCATAGGCAATCGATTCGTAGAGTTGTACAGGGTGACGCGGTACTGGATTTACCCGGGCGAAGATAAAGGCCCACGGAAGATCCGTCGGCGTACCCAGTATTTCCGAGTTGAACAGATTCCCCAGCCGGATAAACGTGCCGGCCAGAGCGGTGGCGATGCTCAGTCGGTCCAGGATCCACAGGTAGGACTGCCCCGGCGTATTGCGGGCATACAGGTAAAGGGCCACAAAGAGCCCTATCCCATTGCCGTGACTGGCCAGACCGCCTTCCCAAATTTTCAGGATGTCGACAGGATGGGTCAGATAATAAACTGGATCGTAGAACAGGCAATGGCCCAGCCGGGCGCCGACCAGGGCGCCGATGACCACATACTGAAATAGCCGGTCGACATCATGGCGCGCACGGCCCTCGACCCGGAAGACCCATTGCATGACCAGCATGCCGACTAAAAAGCCCAGGGCGAAAAGAAATCCATACCAGCGCAGGGTGACCGGGCCGATAGAGAACATTTCGGGGCTGACATGCCAGATGATATAGCGGCCGGTTTCCATATTGAATAGCCGTTTATTGAAACTGGCTGAAATCCACACCGCGTGATCGTCCGCGGGCTTCAAACCAGGCCTGCTCGTCGGCGGGAACCGGCGTGAATTCATCAGGCTGCCGGTGGACCAGGGCAATGGATTCGGAGGGACAGGTCGAAATACACAGACCGCAGCCGATGCAGCGGCCGGGATCGATCTCGAATGTTTGATCAATCTCCGCGACAGCCTGCACCTGGCAGCGTTCATCCCGGCAGACGCCGCATTGGATGCAGGATTCCTGGTCTATGCGGGCGTAATAGTGACTGTTCGTGGCTTCATTCAAGCCCCACTCGTTTATAGAGCGCAGAACACCGCAACAGCAGCCGCAGCAATTACAGATATAGTAGTGCCCGCTTTTAATGTTACTGGTCATATGGACCAGTCCGGCTGCTTCGGCCCTCTCCAGGGTCTCAAAGGCCTCTTTTTTAGAAATGGGCCGAAATGTCTGGTGACCGTCAAAGAAGCCGGGCACCGGAGCGATGCCCATGCAGATTTCTAAGGGCGCCTCACAACCCTTGCCCAGCAGTTTCTGTTCTTTTTTACAAATGCATTCACCCAGTCCGAAAGATTCGCCCGTATTGATAATGGCCGATACCTGCTGATAGGGCAGGGGGTCGTGTTTTTCCGTCAGGGTCTGTTCGACCGGCAGCACCTGCATAAGTTGGGGTTTGCCCTTGAAAAATTGCGGTCCGAAATGTTCATTGTAGGCTTCGGCCAACCGTGCAAATTCCTGGTCCATGCGGTCCAACTGAAATTCATAAATGCCGAACACCCACGGGGCCATCTTGAATACAACCACTTCGCCAAAATCGACGCCGAACAGCTGGCCGCGCTTCCACATGGCGGTGAGGCGCTCGGCGAGACCCGTCAAGGGGCGGCCGGTTCTTTCCGCAATCTGCTCAGGAGTCTCGAAGGTAAGGCGCAGATCACAAAACAGTTCTGCTTCATCCGGGGTAAAGATCTTTTTCAACAGCGTAATTTCCAGGCCGTCGGCCGTGGCTGGAAAGCCATTGGGCAGGGTGTCCAGTGTGTCGGCCAATTTGCGATATACATCTGTACTCATTGGTCGGAATCCTTCTCAATTGATTGATTATATGTAATTCCCGGATGTGGCCACAGGTTAGTTGCCGGAATTGGAAAGGGCCGGCCAATAAATTGAACAGCGCTAAAAACTATCCGCAGGGTTACCCTTTCTGCAGGGGTCTCCTGTGGTCGCCCGGTCGCCTGGTTCAGTTATATAAGCGGGGGGAGGGCCGGACACCTGCTGCGCCGGGGTTGATTTACCCGTTTTCAGGATCGTGCTCCCCGGTCAATTCATCAAATAGACACCCAGGTTTTTATCGAACGCTTCCGCTTCGGCGAATTCGGTCCCGAGCAGGCGTCCTTGTATGTTGCGCACGATCACCGCTTTCAAAACCGGTGAATGGCCGACATCATCCAGCCGGAAATCAACATCGAGGGTATCTCCCACCTGGAAGTGATGATCCTTGTTGAGTTCCAGCTGCAGACCTTTGCGGGACAGGTTCCTGACCTTCATGTGGCCTTCAATTTTATCGCCCAGAGGCGATATGTGGGTGTAGGTGCCAGCCAGATTGACCTTTTTGCGGAGCATGCCCCTTTTTTCAAGGGTCACTTCAAACTGGTGTCCGCATTTGCACTTGCACTTTACTGTCAGGGCTCTGCCGATGTCTTTATACCGGGAAACATCGGCAATTCTGGCATGATCGCAGATTTCACAAACGAAGGTGGCCTTGTCATCATCGGTAACGTATGTTTTCCTAACCATTTTAAAACCTCCTGCAAATTACCGCCGCCCGATGACGAGTAATATAAATAAGTTAATCCACCTATGCCTGTCAAGGCTATTTAGCGGAGGGTGCCGTTAAATCGAAATAAATATAAATAGCAGAATTTAATTGAAATTACGTCCCCACGGGTGCCCCGGGCGCACTATGCTAGTCTATTAATCAATATCGGTAATGATTTTAAATAGTTTAGTAATAAGTTTCCCGGTACGCTCGTCCGTTGCACCCTAATGGAATCATTCTATTTTTCCGGTAGCCAGGGTAAGGTGCAGCCCGCCATGCTGGAAAGGCAATGTGCTGATCCTGAACGGCAACTGGTCGCCCAGATCTTTGCGCGGCAGAATCATGGCCAGGTTCCAGCCTGGGTAAGTGTCCGTAAGCCGGGATCCGATTCTTGAATATTGCCGTTCCAGGGAGTCCTTGATTTTAAGGCGGAGCCCATAGGGCGGATTGAGTACCACGACGCCGGGGACGGCACCGTCGTGCGGCGGGGCCACCGTGAAAAAGTCGCCAGTCTGCAGGTGAACAGCCGGATCCAGATCTATTCTGATGAGGGCCGTCTGCAGACTGGCAACCGCCAGGGGATCATGGTCAGAGGCAAAAATGCCCGGAGCTTGGGGGATATCGATCCGGGAGCCGGCTAATTTGCGCAGATATTTCCAGCGGCCGGGGCGGTAGCAAGGCCAGTCCATGAAGGCGAAATCGCGATACCACCCCGGCGGAATCCGGCTGGCGACCAGGGCTGCTTCCAGGGTGAAGGTCCCGGAACCACACATGGGGTCCGCCAGGATGCTGTGCCGTGAAAATCCGGCCATGGCCAGCATGGCGGCGGCAAAGGTCTCTCGCAGGGGAGCCATGCCGCCGTAAGTTTTCAAACCACGTTTGTAGAGTGGATCGCCGCTGCTGTCCAGTGAGAGGGTAAACAAGTCGGCCACGCAGCGGACTGCAATTTTCAACGCGGATGGACGTGTATTCGCAGGTACCGGCAGGCCGGGCTGGGTGGAGAGACGAGCAGTGATGGCCTGCTCGAACCGTTGGGCGATGGCGGCGGTGTGAATCAGGCGCGATCGTCGACTGGTTACATTCAAATCAAAGGGCTGCTGTTGAAACAGGAAAAGCTCCCAGGGAAAAGCCCGTAACTGTTTTTCCAATTGCCGGAAATTGGCAGCCCGAAATTGGCCGATGCGCATTAATATGCGGGAAGCCGTCCGCAGGTGCAGGTTGGCGGCATAGGCATCATGGAGCCGGGCTTGAAACAAGACCCCGCCTTTTTCAATCTGCAGCTTTTGGTTATCAAGCGGCAGCGCGGCCAGTTCCTGCCGGCAAAGGGACTCCAGGCCCGGCAGGGTAACCGCGAAAAACGTATGCTCGCGCCCGATTAGGCGGCGCTTGATTCTTTTTTGCAGGGCTTTGACGTTGGCCATGATAGTGTCCGTTTATACGCGGCTGTCACCCCGGGCACTGCAATCGGGTACAACCGCAACGTGAAATCATTATCGGGTTTTTGACTTTCGGCCCATGGCCGTAAAACCAAGCACCCGCGACGCAGGTGGTTATTGACTCGGCACGCTTTTACCCATAGCTTCTATCCAATCAGCACCCGTAATGCAATCAAGGGAGACATTTTTTATGCAGCCGGTTCATTTTAAGTCGGCATCCTATTCCCAGCCGGAACTGGAAACGGCGGTGTGGGCGTTGATGGATACCTGTGGGGGCGAATTATAAGCGCCGGAGACCGGGTTTTGATCAAGCCTAATTTTTTACTGCCGGCCCGGCCGGAAAGTGGGATTCTGACCCATCCGGGCATTGTGGCCGCGGCGTGTAAATACGTTTTACAACGCGGTGGCGCGGCTTTGGTGGCGGACAGCCCGGCTGCGGGAACCTTCAGCCGGATTGTCAAAAAAGGCGGGTTTGCCCGCGCCTTGGAGGGCCAGGATGTTGAATTGCGGCCTTTTAGAGAGACGGTGTCGGTAGATATTGGTGAGCCGTTCGGCAAAATTGCCCTGGCTCGCGAGGCTCTGGAAGCGGATGCCGTCATCAATCTGGCCAAACTAAAAACGCACAGCCAGATGCTGTTGACCCTGGGGGTAAAAAATCTGTTTGGTTGCGTGGTCGGAATGGAAAAGCCGCAATGGCATCTGCGCAGCGGGATCGATCGGGACTGGTTCGCACGCCTGCTGGTGCAAATCCACTATGCTGTGTGTCCGACGCTTACCCTGGTAGACGGGGTTGTGTCTTTGGAAGGGGATGGCCCCGGAAAAGGAGGGCAGCCCCGACACACCGGCGTTCTTTTAGGCGGTCGGGACGCGGCCGCCGTCGATGCAGCGGTCTGTCGGATGCTGCGCCTTGACCCTGATCGACTGGCCACCCATCGGGCGGCGGCGGCCAGGGGCCTTATAACCGGCCGCGAGGACATTCGGGGTGATTTTAAAACGGTGGCCGATTTCAAGCTGCCGGAACAGGGGGCGGTTGCTTTTGGCCCGGAATTTTTAAAGGGTTTTATCCGGTCCCATGTCCTCCAGAAGCCGGTCGTCGATCCCCGGCGCTGCCGCAGCTGCGGGGAGTGCTGGACCTTTTGCCCGGCGGCCGCTGTGGTTGAATCCGGCCGGGCGGTTGCGTTTGATTACGGCCGGTGTATTCGCTGCTATTGCTGTGTGGAAGTCTGCCCCCACGGGGCCCTGGCAGCAAAGATGCCCCCAGTTGGGCGGTTGGTGGAAAAGATAAGGGCTCTGCGCAAGGGTGCCCGGCAGTGTCCGCATTGACAATAGCCGGGCTTTTCTGTATTTTACCCGGAATCATGACTCAGGTCGGTAGCCTGTCTTTCAGGTAATTCCCTAGAAGCGGTTTCAAAACCTTCAATCGGGTTCAAGATCAAGGCGGCCGTGAGGTTCAAACCGGAGGAATACTGATAGTATTTCGAGGATAGCGCGGGAGCTTCACTTCGTGCTGAACCGAGCGCCCAACGCAGAGATTGGGACTGAGGGGAGGTTTTGAAACCGCTTCTAAACAGCAACACAGTATACACCCGATACTTTTCTAACTTTAACCTCTCAGGGGGGCAACATGATCAACAAAGTGATTCTGGTGGGCAATCTTGGCCGGGACCCGGAAATTCGCTACACTCCCAGCGGCATGGCGGTCGCCAATTTCAGCATTGCGACCACGGAAAAATGGAAAGACAAACAGAGCGGCGAAATGCAGGAGCGGACCGAGTGGCACCGCATCGTGGCCTGGGGCCGGCTGGGTGAAATTTGCGGTGAATATCTTGCCAAGGGCCGCCAGGTATATATTGAGGGGAAGCTTCAGACCCGGCAGTGGGAAAAAGATGGGGTTACCCGGTATTCCACCGAAGTGGTTGCCTCAGAGATGAAGATGCTTGGCTCCAAGACCCAGGGGGACGGTTATAAGCCCGCGGATCAGTCCTCTGCCCCTGAGTATTCCGGACCGCCTCTGCCGGGAACCCAGGATGATGACGATATTCCATTCTAGCCGGCCACTGTATTAGGCCCATTCGAAAGCAGCGCGGAGTCATTCCCTGCGCTGCTTTTTTGTGCTTCACGATGAGAGTGATTGAAGCGCCTGCCGTGAACCTTCCGCCCAACGGGAATCTGCCCAGGCCTGTACAGACTTTTCGAAATAGGCCTGGGCTTTTTCCAGCGCCTCCTTTTCTAAATACAGACGGCCGATTTTGTAATATACTTGGGCCAGTACATCTTTGCTGTCATTTTCCCCCAGATGCGAAGGAATACCGTAATCTGCCTCGGGGTCAGCTGCAATTGACTCGATGTACAGGTAATCTTCCAGGGCGTAATGGCGACGGCCCAAAAAGCCGGGCAGGTTCAGACTGTTGTTGGCCCGCAGGATGCGGATAAGGATGTTTTTCGGGGCCTTGGTCACGCAACCATCGATAATTTTGGTGCCCTTGCGAACCATCTTCATTTTCGTAAAAGGATTCTTTGAATCCCAGGCTACCATGGTATAGCAGCTGCCGAGAAAAGCATAGGCTTCCAGGTCAGCCGGATCGAGTTCCATCACTTTTTCGAGGGTTATGATGGCCTCGTTCAGCATTCCGTCGATGCGCAAAACCGCCTGGTGGTGATATACCAGGCCCAGGCGCTTGAGAGCATCCAAGTCATTGGGGTTGGCTGCCAGACGCGCTTCATGACGTCGAATGTAGATTTCCCGGGGGCTTTCTCCAGGTGGATAGTTCATATCTCCGGGCAGGTCATTACTGCCCAGGGGCGGGATAAATCCTGAGCCGCTTAATCCGCCTGCGGAAACGCTGCCTGATCCGGGACTGCCCCCGGAACCTGCCCCGGCCGCACCGGCGCTACCACTACCGGAACCGCTGCTGCTGCCGCTTCCACTGCCTGATCCGCCGCCGGAGCTCGCACTGCCTGATCCACCGCCGGAGCTCGCACTGCCTGATCCACCGCCGGAGCTGCCACCGCCAGTGCCACCGCCGGCGCTACCCCCACTGCCGCCACCAGCGCCCCCGCAGCCCCCCCAGGCCAGAGCGGTCCATTGATAATTTTCGAAGGTTTCCATGCAAAAACAGATTGAAATCAGTACAGCGACCAAGATGAACGATTTTTTCAAGCCGGACCTCCCGCTATTGATGGATTGACAAAAAAGTCCTTTGAAAATAGATGCAAAGGTGAAAAATATCAACAGATGAATGGGCTGATCCAAATGAACCTTTTTGAATTGACCTGCCAGGAACTGGCCGTTGAACTCAGGCGCCGTTACGGGAAGGGCAGCTACCACGCGGCGGCCATTTTCCGGCACCTGTATCATGAGCTGGACGCGGATGTTTCCCGGGCACCTTCCGTGGCCGCCGCGCCCCATCTGGCCGCCCGGCTGGCTCGGGATCTGCACATCGCTTGCGGTCGGGTTGTCCTGGAGAAAGAGCAGGCTGGCGTCGTGAAATTCGTCACCCGTTTGGAAGACGGCGCCCAGATAGAGTCCGTGGTGTTGCCCATGGTGCATCACCGGACCGTCTGTGTGTCCAGCCAGGTGGGGTGCCGAATGGGCTGCCGGTTTTGCGAAACTGGGAAAAATGGACTGGCGCGTAATCTGGAGGTGGCGGAGATAGTGGGGCAGGTTTATGCCGCCCGTAAGCGTTTCGGGCCGGAACTGCGCAATGTCGTGTTCATGGGTATGGGCGAACCTTTTGATAACTACGACAACGTCCTCAAGGCGATCGATGTCATCAATGATCAACGGGGTCTTGATATCGCCCTGCGGCGGATAACCGTTTCCACCGCCGGCCTGGCAGAGGGGATACGAAAATTCGCCGCCGCCGGCCCGCCGCTGATTAAGTTGGCCATTTCCCTGAATGCTTCCAATGACCGCCTGCGGTCTGAACTGATGCCGATCAACCGGTCATTACCCCTGGATAAACTGAAGACCCTGCTCAGGTCCTATCCGTTGAAGAAGAAGTACTATTTTCTGTTTGCCTATGTGCAGATTCCCGGCGTCAACGACCAGCCGGAACACGCTGTTCAGTTGGCCCATTACCTTGAACAACTGCCGTCAAAAGTGAACCTCATTCCCTTTAATCCGGGTCCAAATTCGCCCTACCGCGCGCCTTCTGAAAAAGAAAGCGAACGGTTTCGGGATCTGCTGATTAGGCGCAGGGTCAATATCCAGCAGCGCTCTACCCGGGGTCGGGAACTTATGGCCGCTTGTGGGCAGCTTGGTTCAACGGCCTATTCTCAGTAAGCAATAAGACGCGATCACCTTGGATTAATAAATGAATTTGCATGCGTTGACATGCTATTTGTAAGAAATAATATCCTAGATTGATAGTTACAGGTTCTGGCAAGATACCCCAAAATACCTAAATCATTCCGCAGCCGAGCCTTCCGAGTTCCAACCAAGGACTGTTAGCAAGCAACTATGCTGCAATTGAGAATTTAGGCTTTTTATATCTGATGGTATATTCAAGC
>Ga0049108_10000051_pt1 | contig 71064 bp, 65 predicted proteins | sample WorMetilPIANOSA2_FD_60020 | JGI IMG/M metagenome (GOLD analysis project Ga0049108, IMG submission 60020) | Marine gutless worms symbiont microbial communities from Max Planck institute for Marine Microbiology, Germany - Olavius ilvae PIANOSA.2 | ecosystem: Host-associated > Annelida > Digestive... | reverse complement strand
TAGAAAACAAAGTCAAAAGATACTATCACAGTCTTAAACACGGGGGTCCGTTGTTGGCCGAGTCCCGTCTCCCACTTAGCCTATCTGAGCGTCAGCTTTGAAGAAATCTGCTCTTCAAACTCGATGAATCAGGGTCGATATGCGACCCAAAGGAGCCATTTTGTGCTGCGATAATCCACAGCCAAACTAGTGCCACTACCGGATATTAAACATGAACAATTTCTGGTTTCATGCTGTAAAGAACAAATAACACTTCTTCTTTTTCACGCTGACCAATATTGTTCTTTTCCAATGCTTCAAGCGCATCATCAAGTACGGCTAAAAATTCATCACCGTCAATATTCATGCCTTTGTGAGTGGCGAGCATGTTTCTACCCTTATAAACATCAGGACCGCCAGTTCCTGCGATAAAAAAAGTCGCGGCCCCATTTTTAACAGCCGCTACGTCACTGGCTGCATACCGCGGGGCAATACGCGGATTCGCTAAATGTATATCCACAAGATCACTGGCAATTTTAGTAATCCCTTCCGTGCCACCAAGTCTTTCGTACAGTGAAGCTTCCATAATTGACCTACCCGATTCTTATTGTAAGAGCAGCAAGTCTAACATAGGGGATTGTGTCTATTTTATTGCTGAACATCGAAGACCCTCAAATCCTATAAATCAGCAGCGGATAACGACCCAATATAGAAGCTCAATATCATCCATTAGTGGCAAACTGGGACAGATTTATTTAATCCTTTTGCAGTTAATTTCGGCTTAATCCGGTTTTAATCAAGGCTGCCATATCATTAATAGATCTGTCCCATTTTCTTGAATTGATAAGGCGCGGAATTCTCGAAGTTGCCTTTCTGACTTTCCGGGATTGATTCTAATGTTGAGCTCAAAACCACTAACCGCTCCCGGTGATTTTTATTCCGGCCTTCCGGAAATAAGGTTACTCTGGTTTTGGACGCTGCATAAATTTGTTATCTTGTGAACCGGTTTACGTCGCACACCAACAAGCAATTAGGGAGGATACATGTTGCATTTACCAAAAAGATCGAGTTTTCTGATACTGGTTTTTCTCTGCCTTTCACTGGGTGGAATGCCACTGGTTATCCATGCCGCCGATCAACCGAAATTGATTGTACAAATTACTGTTGATGCCTTACGCGGTGATCTGCCTAGACGCTACTATCATGTGCTGGCCGAAAATGGGTTTCGTTACTTGATGGACAAGGGCATTCATTACGACAATGCCCAATACCGGCATGCCAATACCGAAACCATTGTCGGGCATGTATCACTGGCAAGGGGCACGGTGCCCGCGGCCCATGGCATGGTGGGGAATGTCTGGTTCGATCGGGAGCAGGGTCGGCTTGTTTACAACATCGAGGATGCCAATTACCGGTTGTTGACAACCGGTGCCGATGTCGACAAGGAGACCGAGATTGATCCGACCCAAAGGGCGGCAAAGGTGGATGGCCGTTCACCGAACAATATCCTGACTTCGACATTCAGTGATGAGCTGGCCGTGCATTTTGCCGGACAGTCAAAGATCTTCGCGGTATCGGTCAAGGACCGGGGAGCGGTGTCAATGGCCGGGCATGCCGGCAAGGCCTTCTGGTTTTCGAAACAGAACGGCGAGTTCGTCACCAGTAACTATTACTACGAAAAGTATCCCGACTGGGTTGTGCAGTGGAACGCAGGCAAACCTGCCCGGGCTTACGCGAGTAAATCCTGGGAGTTGCTGCATCCGAAAGAGCAGTACCTGTTCGGCAATGCCGACGACCGTGCATACGAGACGGATTTCCCGGGGTTTGGCCGGACCTTCCCCCACGCCTATGGCAAGGCAGACGATAAATACTTCACCACTCGGCTGACACTCGGCCCGGCCGGTGATGAACTGACCCTGGATTTCGCCAGCACACTGCTGGAAAAAGAGCAGCTCGGCCAGGACGATATTCCTGATTATCTTGCCATCAGCTTTTCGACAACCGATTACGTGGGTCATCTATTTGGCGCCTCCAGCCTGGAAAGCGAAGACAACATCGCGCATCTCGACAGAACGCTGGCAAAGTTGTTTGCGACGATCGATGAAAGGGTGGGACTGGAAAACACCCTGATCGTACTATCGGCCGATCACGGTCAACCGGAAGTACCGGGACATCTGCACGAGCATGGTATTGAAAATTCTTTTTATTTTAATGTCGATGCACTGGACAAAACGCCCGCGATCAAGGCATTGAAGCAACGGTTTGGTGTTGGCGAGGAGTTGATCGAAGCCTTTTTTCAGCCCTATCTCTATCTGAATCACGAGCTGATTCGTGAAAAGAAACTGGTTCTGGGCGAAGTCGAAGAAGCCATTGTCAGCGAGCTACAGAAATTCAAGGGGGTTGCCTACGCGGTATCCAGTTCTGCGCTACGGACAGGTAACCTGCCCGATAACCTGATGGTACGCTCGATTCGCAGAAACTTTCACGACAAACGTTCCGGTGATATTTACCTGGTATTCGAACCCAATGTTTTCATCAATGATTTTGATGGACTGATGGTGGCCTCAACCCATGGCTCGCCCTGGCGATATGACAGCTTTGTCCCGGTAATGTTTGGCGGCGCAAGCCTACCAGCGGCTACAGTCAGTCGTCCGGTTACCCCATATGATATCGCCCCGACTCTGGCGGCTTCTCTCGGCGTAAAGCCGCCATCGGGCTCTATCGGAAAACCGCTTGTCGAGGTATTGGAATAGTGCGAAATGTCTATGCGCATTTCATCTGATGTAACCTGCCGATGCGGGAGATTTGTGTGAATCAGTTATGCACAGTTGTGCTCAGTAATGCACTCTCTGCAATGCCCCGTTAAGCCTTTGATTAATAGCTAAAATAAATCGTCTTAGCATACTCATATTGACAGGGCTCACTACTCAAGTCAGGGGAATGGCAAGCTTCCGTTCCTGGCCGATTCGAGAAGCCCAGATAGCACTGCTGAGAGTCGGTAATTCCTCTCTGACACCTGTTTTCAGAGAGTCGGCAATTCCTCTCTGACACCTGTTTTCATAGCGAGGCTGAAAAATTGAGAACCTTCATTATCTACAACCAGATTTCAGCCGAGCCGGAAGGTGGTATTCTGCGAAGGCTAATAAGTGATGTGTTACCAATGCTTTCTAGCGTGACTTCCCAGGGCTCTATGGGGTTAATGTGTGACACCTAAGGCCAATACTCAGCGGCTCCCTGTGCAGCAGGCCGTCTGTCTGCAGCACCTTTTTTAGGCCCTGTCACATCCGCAACCATTCCGGCAATCTGAAGACCCAATAAGTTATAGGAGCTAGAACATACTCTAATCCAATGTACAGGATTAAAGGGGGTTGAGGTTGACCGTCTGCGTAAGGAAAAAGACTGAAGCCCCGAATTTGCAGTAAGAAATCAGGAAATTCTCACTCCCGGGACGACTAAATTCGGTATCCACGAGAAATAAATATTCAAAAATTTAAATTTTTCGTATAAAAAAACTGAACTAAATCAGACAGATCGGTTTGTTTTCTATTATAATACTTTAACTTTTAAAGCTAACGAGGGAATTGATGAATAAATTCATCGCCGTTTTGTTACTGATGATATCTACGCTACCGTTTGGTACATCTGCGCTTGCTGATTTTGAGAAGGGCCTGGATGCTTATGATCGAGAAGACTATGCAACTGCACTCAGGGAATGGAAAACTCTTGCTGAAAAAGGTGATCCTGTTTCCCAGTACAATCTGGGCGTTATGTATCGGATGGGAAACGGCGTTGCAAAGGACGATAAGGAAGCGCTCAAGTGGTACCGGCTTGCTGCTTACCAGGGTAACGCTGGCTCCCAGTTTCTTCTGGGGTATATGTATTCGAATGGGATCGGCGTTCCTCAGAGCAATTTACGCGCCCATATGTGGGTCAACCTGGCTGCCTCACAAGGAGTTGAAGCTGCTGAGAATGAACGTGACAATCTCGCAAAGCAAATGACTTCTGAAGACATCGGCCTGGCTCAGCAAATGGCGCGTGAATGTGTCGCTAGAAACTACAAAGGTTGCTGACAACCAGCTGTACCGGATTCTCTACCTTCCAACACTGCGCCGTCATCAGCAAATACAGGGTCGGTGACAAATATGCGCAGATATCATTTGACGCCGGAATTTCGGGGACAGCACACCCTCTAACCAGTTGCGCCAGTCAATAGATACACTTTAGCCGGAATTCTAAGGCCCCTATATTTCTTTGCGGGCACTGAGCGATCGAAGAAATATTGCGCGTCCGCTGCCGGTCGTTTTCCTAATCCCAATTCACACAATTGCGCGTCCGCTAACAGGAAGTGATAGACTGCTTTCGTTCAGCCGTAACCAGGACCGGATGGAGAATTCGGTGTCGATCGAGAAAGGTGGAAACCGGTAACCAGGACGAAACCGAGGTACGACGATGACAAAAAAGATAACAGCAAAGCTCCTCGCCGGCACTCTTCCTCCGGGTGTATCGTCGCCTTCTTACGACAGAAACTCGGTTCAGAGTTCCATCGTTCACATCGGTGCGGGCGGGTTCCATCGTTCACACCAGCAACATTACATGGACCGTCTTCTGTCGGAGACCGGGGATCTCTCCTGGGGAATCTGCGCCTCGGGAATAAGAGAGGAAGACCGCGCCCTGAAGGAGGCGCTGAACTCCCAGGATTGTCTTTACACTCTTGTCGAACGCGCCGATGAGCATGCGCAGGCCCGCATCATTGGGTCGATGACAAATTACGTCCTCGGTCATGGCGATGTAGACGCGTTCATACAGAAACTGGCTGCCGGCGAAACCAGGATCATCTCACTCACCTTGACAGGAGCGGGATACTATATCGACCAGCGAACCTCGGGGCTGAACCTCGAACACCCCGATGTTCGGCATGACCTCGTCAATCCCTCAACACCAAAAACCATTTTTGGGTACCTGAGCCAGGCGCTGAAACGCCGGATGGAGAACAATGTTCCGCCTTGCACCATTATGTCCTGCGATAACTTTCAGGGGAACGGCAGCATCAGCAAGCACACCCTGCTCACGTTCTGCGACGAAGTAGACCCCGGGCTTTCCAAATGGATCGACGAGAACGTGGCATTTCCGAACAGCATGGTGGATCGTATAACTCCGCTTCCCACCGACGAAAGCAGAACGTTTGTCAGGGAGCGGTTCGGCCTTGCAGATCGATGTCCCGTCGTGTGCGAGCCGTATATTCAGTGGGTGATCGAAGACAAGTTTTCAAGCGATCGTCCCGCTCTTGAAAAGGTGGGAGTTCAGTTCACCGCGGATGTGGCTCCCTACGAGAAAATCAAATTGAGGGTTTTAAATGCGAGTCACTCCCTTATCGCTTACCCCGGATACCTTGCGGGGTATCGATACATCTTCGAAATTGTCCGCGACCCTCTCTTCACCGAATACGTGACGCAGTTTTTGAATGAGGAAGTGACGCCTCACCTGGACCAGGTTCCAGGTGTCGATCTGGGTGACTACAAAAAAAACGTAGTGAGACGTTTTGGAAACCCCGCGATAAAGGACGAGGCACTAAGGATTTGCATGAACGGGTCCTACAAGTTTCCCAAGTTCATTCTCCCCACCGTCCGCGATCAGCTCAAAACTGGCGGCTCGATCAAAATTGCCGCACTCAGCGTTGCAAGCTGGATGCGCTTCCTCGGCCAGGCGGCGGAGCAAGGGAGTCCCGTTCCGGTCCGTGATCCGATTGCCGACACTCTCATCCGCAAGGCGAAGGAAGGCGGTGACGACGCTGCAGCGCTCTTGAGTCTCCGCAAAGTGTTTGGCGATCTGTCGGATCACGATCGCTTCAGGACAGAAGTTTGTGCCTGCCTGAAGCAGCTCTATGCCGAGGGCGCGGTCAGCACCATCCAGGCCTGTTTACGATGAATTCCTGCGGGGGAACTCGCAACTGTCATCCGCCTCATTGAACGATCATTAATTTTTGGACAAGAAGCTTAAACGCCGAATCTTAAGAAACTCCGGGGTATGAGACTCAATATTCCCGGTAGGCAGAAGATCGCCACTCGCGTAAATATTGCCCGGATAATGCTGGGCACAGGGCAAAAATTGCCTGATTGCAGTTAGTAATAACAGCTCGCCGATAGTGGGGTTATTAAGACCACCCCTTTCTCTGTTAGCATGGTACCTGATTATTTGACCGTTAATTGCAGAGGAGCCCTGACTCATGTCTCATTCAGATATTCTCCAGGCAGCCGGGTTCAGCGCGGCTGAACTCTCCGGCGGAACGCTCGCCATTCATACCCCGGTAGACGGGAGCGAAATCGCGGGCCTGAAAACACACAGCAAAGACGATGTTCAGGCAATGATTGGCCGGGGCGTCGACGCCTTCAAATCGTGGCGCAGCACCCCTGCTCCACAACGCGGCGAACTGGTCCGTTTGATTGGCGAAGAGTTACGCGCAGAAAAGGAAAACCTGGGCCGCCTGGTCACGCTGGAGTGTGGCAAGATTTACCAGGAAGGTCTCGGTGAAGTGCAGGAGATGATCGACATCTGTGATTTCGCTGTCGGGCTGTCGCGTCAACTGTATGGTTTGACTATCGCGTCGGAGCGCCCCGGGCATAGTATGCGTGAAACCTGGCATCCGTTGGGTCTGTGCGGAATCATCACCGCGTTTAATTTCCCGGTGGCACCCTGGTGCTGGAATACCGCGCTAGCGCTCGTTTGCGGTGATCCGGTGATCTGGAAACCTTCGGAAAAAACACCGCTGACAGCCCTGGCGACGCAGAAAATCTGCGCGCGCCATGCAGAAATTCGGCAATGCACCAGAGCATCTGATCCAGACCATCGTTGGCGAGCGCGATACGGGGGAGGTTCTGACCGGTAGTCGCGATGTAGCCATTGTCTCGGCCACCGGCTCCACGCGAATGGGACACGCGGTCGGGCAAAAGCTTGCCGAGCGATTTGGCCGCTGCATTCTCGAGCTGGGCGGCAACAACGCCATGATCGTGGCGCCTTCCGCCGATCTCGAAATGGCGCTCAGGGCTATCGTTTTTTCTGCGGTCGGCACTGCCGGTCAGCACTGCACCACGCTCAGGCGACTGATCGTGCATGAAGATATCTATGATCAGCTCATTCCTCGCCTCAAATCGGCCTACGATGGTTTGCCGCTTGGCGATCCGCTAGTCGATGGCACGCTCGTCGGTCCGTTGATCGATGGCTACGCGTTTACGGGGATGGAACAGGCGCTTGCGCAGGCAGCGTCGGACGGTGGTCTGATACATGGTGGTGGCCGGGTGCTCGAAAGTGAGTATCCCGCGGCGCACTACGCCACGCCTGCAATCGCCGAAATGCCGGAGCAAACCGATATCGTCAGGCACGAAACCTTCGCGCCGATTCTTTACGTAATGAAATATCGCGATCTTGATCACGCCATAGCCCTGCAGAATGGCGTACCGCAGGGCTTATCATCATGCATATTTTCCACCGATGTGCGTGAAACCGAAGAATTCCTCTCGGCAACCGGGTCGGATTGCGGCATCGCCAACGTCAACATCGGACCATCCGGTGCGGAAATAGGCGGCGCTTTCGGTGGTGAAAAGGACACAGGCGGGGGGCGGGAGTCGGGCTCCGACGCATGGAAAGGCTATATGCGCCGCCAGACCAATACCATTAATTACTCACGTGAGCTGCCGCTGGCGCAGGGCATTAAATTCGATATATAGGGACTTTCCGGCATGTCGTTTGAAAATATTGCAGTACTCGGGCTTGGAAAAGTCGGCCGGCTGGCGGCAAAGCTGCTGCACGATTCAGGTTTTATTGTAACGGGTTACGATGTAAAGACACCCCGCGAAAAACTGCCCTTTGCGGTTAAAAACACGGATCTGACTTCACCCCAGGCCCTGGCAGCAGAGTTTGCCCGGGTCGAGGCGGTTTTATCCTGCCTGCCCTATCATTTGAACACTGCCGTGGCGATTTCGGCGCATGCAGCGGGCATTCACTATTTCGACCTGACCGAAGATGTGCCGACAACCAGGTCAATTATCGAACTGAGCGCCACGGCGAAGGGGTTGATGGCCCCGCAATGCGGGCTGGCGCCGGGTTTTGTCGGCATCGTCGGTGCGTCGCATGCGGCGGTTTTCGACCAGTGTCGCTCAATCCGTATGCGCGTCGGAGCCCTGCCGCAAAATCCCACCGGCCGTTTGGGGTACGCATTCAACTGGTCACCGCAAGGCGTGGTCAACGAGTACCTCAACGATTGCGAGGTAATCGAAGAAGGTGGGCACAAATGGGTCTCACCGATGGAGTGGCACGAAACGCTTTATATCGAAGGCGTCAAGCTGGAAGCCTTTACCACGTCGGGTGGCCTCGGCACCATGTGTGAAACCTATCTCGGCAAGGTCGATAACATCGACTACAAGACCATCCGCTATCCCGGCCATATGGACCTGATGAATTTTTTCTTCCATGAGCTGCTGATGCGTGAACAGCGTGACATCGCCGGAGAAATTCTCGTCAACGCCAAACCCCCGGTAGAAGATGATGTGGTTTACATTCATGTCTCTTCCGAAGGTGGAATAGACGGGCGCCTGCAACGCAAGGAGTTCGTGCATGGCTATCGTCCGCTTGAAATTGTCGGCGCCCAACCAATTGCCTGGACAACTTCTGCTTCCGTGGTGGCCGTTATCGAAATGGTACGCGATGGCATCTTGCCCGACCGTGGCTTTTTAAAGCAGGAGGACATCCCCCTGGCCGCGTTCCTGGAAACCAGGACAGGCAGTCTTTTCGGGCGCTAACAGCCTCGAAATTACCAGGTACTAACCCTGCAAAGGTTGCGCTTTGCCAGTCAGGCTGAATGCAGCCATGAGCATAAGGATGGCGATTGGACCGGCGAGCGCCAGAAAACCCAACGATGTATATCCGAAAGCGCCCAGAAAGGCTCCACCAAAGAATGCGACCAATGGATAGAGAAGCTTTTTAAAGGCGGCAGCGGCTTCGCCAGTCGACTTGCCGGTCCGCATTAACGCACAGAGATGGGTCATACTGCTGGCGAAGTTTCCGAAAAGGACGGTGATAGCGATAGGTGCTTTCTCGGGCATCACCTGCTGGGAATGCACGTTATGCAGCGACAGGGCGAGCACCGAGATAACGACGATCAGCATGGTCTCTGGTGCATCGGCTCCGCGCAGAGGCGACATACTGATGGCGATAACCATATAAAGCGTCAACAGGCAGGCCTCGATAACGAATAGCATCGGCACAAAATACCGCCAACCGGAACCGTGCTCTTTTAGAATGACCCAGACAAATGTGGCAGGCACGAAAGCCACTAATACCAGGGTCTTGGTGATGACTTCACCTTCCGGGTGGAAAATTTCGGTCGCAAGAAGAACCGTCGCGCCGCTAATGTAACCGGTGAGCGTGTGAAACAAGCCGAGATAGCAAACAGCTTCGACAAAGGCAAGAATGAAAACCATGGTAACGGGCCCGGCATTTACATGGGTTATCGGGTCGGCCGCAGCCCGGTCGTCTCGCTGGTCAGCGGGTGCCACTTGATTCTCCTGGTTTAATGCTCGACAAAAACCTCGACAGTACCCTGTTCATCGAAACTCATGACATTGTAACTCTGGACCGTACTGCCACTTTCCATACCTGGCGTACCGATGGGCATGCCCGGGACCGCAATACCCTTCACGTCCGGTCGAAACAGTAACAGCCGCTTGATGTCCCTGTGGGTGATATGGCCCTCGACTACATATCCATCGATGACGGCAGTATGACAGGCTGCGAGTTTTTCGGAACACCGAGGCGTTTTTTAACCGCCAGCACGTCGCGGGTATGCTCGATGGTGACGTTGTAATTGTTATCCTGCAGGTACTTTACCCACTTGGTGCAACAACCGCACTCTGGATTCTTGTAAACCACGATATCCTTTACCAGGCCGTCGTTGGCAAAGGCCGTCGTTAAAGCCAGAACGCCTGGTATCGCTGACATTAAAATCGATTTCACCCGGATGCACCCGCCGCTGAAAAACACAATACTTAAATATAGGACACTATTGCGCTGACTGTATGACTGTTAACGGCCGTGTACCGGCAAACCCCGCGGCTGCCCGGCCTCCAGGCACATGCTGGAAGGCATTTTCGTCCGGCATTTTTACAAGGACCAGGCAGCAAACCGCAAGACAGGTTTGCACTTCCCGGGATCGCTGAATATATACAGGCATTCTCTATTTATACCGCTTGAGCTGCATCAACATGACAGACGGATTATTCATGTAAGCTGGCTTTTTACAGCCTGGAAAATATTACGGAGGCCCGACATGTTCAAAAAAATACTATGTCCCACCGATGGTTCGAATCATGCCTTCAAAGCTCTCGATCTCGCAATCGATATGGCGAGAAAATACGATGCCGCGTTAGTTATATTGCATGTACCGCATCGTTCCGAAAATATCGACGCGTTACAGCGATTTGCCGAAATTGAAGGGCTGACGAAGCATGTCAACGCGGAAGTAAGTCGCCTGAAAGCGATGGACTACAGGATTGCAGTGGCTACGGATGCCGCCTTCCAGGATTCAGGAGTATCACCGCGCTTACTGATAGAGATAGGCGAGCATATTATTGAGGGAGCAAAGAACCGTGCCGAGGAAAATGGCCTCGAAGATGTGACTGCCCGCCTTGAGCCTGGTGATCCGGCTGATCGAATTCTCGAGATTATCGATGCGGAAAATATTGACTGCGTAATTATGGGCTCGCGCGGATTGAACGATTTTAAAGGTCTGTTTCTTGGCAGCGTATCGCACAAAATAGCAAACCGCGCACCCTGTACCTGCATCGCCGTCAAATAGTTTCTCCGCGGAAGCTACACGGATAATTCCGGGACGGTCGCAGTATCACAACAGCTCCCGTGATCGGCCGTAAACTGACTCTCAAATGTAGTGGTCGGCGACGAAAAACATCCTTGAGCAGGTTCTGGATACAACCGGCAATACGCAGAAAATAAGCGTCGACCGACATTTGTGAACGCTCCGGTAGTGATGGTCAACCACGCTGTTGTTCGGTTAATATCTAAGGCCCCGTTAGTTTGCCGGATTTTTTAATTCAGGAGGAAAGACATGAATCAGCAGCGTTAATTTGCGAGTACTATCTTTTATTGCAGTATTTACATAACGCTGATGATGTTTACCGCTGGATCAGCCGCCGAAGAAAAAATCACCGCCGCTGAAATGAGAGAGTTTATTCCGTCGAATACCCTGTCTGGAAGAAACGATAAGCAAATCATGGTCCACGTGTACCACGATCCGGGTGGAAAAATGGAAGGTGTGGCAAAACGACAAGGAACGCATTACGACTCGGGCAACTGGACTATTACCGACGATGATCAGTACTGTCGGCAATGGGAACGATGGCGTTTAAAAAAATTTGATTGTGTTCATATCTACCGCCTTGGTGACAACCATTATCGCCTCGAATCGGTTCCCAACCGGTTCGACACGAGAGTCAAAGTCCGGGAAGGTAATCCTCAGGGTTTGAAAGTGTATTAATCGTTTTCTCACCAGCTCCCTGGCAAAAAGGAATCAGGTCGAAGGGGCCATAGTTGACGGAAAAATCGACGGTATTAATCAACCCCTCGTACTGGGCTGTTATCCTTTACTGATTAAGGCAGTACCGGGCGCGATGCGCCCGGTACATTTCCGCTATTGCGTTACTTGAACTTCTTGATAGCACCGCTATCGAGTCGCTCGAGGTAGCTGTTGAGCTCCCTTTTGACAATAGGCATGAGGCAGTAGAGACCGACAATATTGACAACCGCCATGGCGAAAATAGCCGCATCGGAAAAGTCAATCACCGGGCCGAGGTTCGCCGCGGCCCCGATAACGACAAAGATGCAGAAGATCACCTTGAAAGTGATTTCCTTATTCTTGCCCTCTCCAAACAAATAGGTCCATGCCTTGAGACCGTAATATGACCAGGAGATCATAGTTGAAAACGCAAACAGCACCACCGCAATCGCCAGTACATAGGGAAACCAGCCGATCGCGCTTTCAAATGCAGCAGAGGTCAGGCCAACACCCGAAGCGCCGGAAGCGGTGACGATACGACCACCCTCGGTGATGTAGTTACCGGTCGTCGGATCGATGGTTAGCTGGCCGGTAATAATGATAACCAGCGCGGTCATGGTGCAGATCACCACGGTATCGATGAAGGGCTCAAGCAACGAAACAAAGCCCTCGGTAATCGGCTCCTTGGTGCGCACGGCCGAGTGCGCTATCGCTGCTGAACCAACGCCAGCCTCGTTCGAGAACGCAGCTCGCTTGAAGCCCTGGATCAGTGCGCCAACCATACCACCGGCCACGCCCAGCCCGGTAAAGGCACCGGTAAAAATCTGCCCAAATGCCCAGCCTATCTTGTCGGCATTGACAAGAATGATGATCAGAGCAGCGACCACGTACATGACGCCCATGAAGGGGACCACTTTCTCGGTGACCCTGGCGATCGATTTCAAGCCACCGACGATAACGGCGAATACCACAAGAGCAAAAATCACACCGGTGATCCAGCCGGGATAACCGCCCAGAATTCCCGATATCTGCTGATGCGCCTGGTTGGCCTGGAACATGTTGCCGCCACCGAGCGCTCCCAGGATACAGAAAACCGAAAACAGTATCGCCAGGAATCTACCGCCCGGCAGCCCGCGTTCCGCGAAACCCTTGGTCAGGTAGTACATCGGGCCACCTGAAACAGTGCCGTCTTCGTACTCGTTGCGATATTTTACGCCGAGGGTACATTCGGTGAACTTCGAGGCCATTCCCATCAGGCCCGCCAGTATCATCCAGAATGTTGCGCCGGGGCCGCCAATGCCGACCGCCACGGCGACACCGGCGATATTACCCAGACCGACGGTTCCGGACAGCGCCGTTGCCAGGGCCTGGAAGTGGCTGACTTCGCCCGCATCGTTGGGGTCCGAGTAGTCACCCTTGACCAGCGAGATCGAATGGGGGAAAGCCCTGAACTGGATAAAGAAGAAGTAGAAGGTAAATATCGTCGCTGCCACGACCAGCCATCCCACGATCCAGGGAAAGGAGGTACCCGGAAAAGGGCTGAAGATAAAGCTCACAAACCAGCCGGTTGCACTGGAGAACATTTGATTGACGCTTTCATCTATCGACTGGGCGAAAGCAGGAATTGACAACAATGCCAGCCCTAGAGCGGTGACTCCCGCAATAATTTTCTTGTTTTGCATTTTTATTGTCCTGTTCTGATTAAGGCACGAGGGTGCAGGGCACCGGAGCGATTTGCGCCAGGGTCACGGCGACAGAACCGAAAACCCGCGCGGCAATGCCGCTATGACCGGTGCGGCCGATGAACATCTGGGTCGCGGCTTCCTGTTTGGCAATATCGGCCAGCGTTTCGGCGACATGGCCGTACTTGATCACTGAATCAACCTTCACACCTTGACCCGATACGGACTTGACGATCTTGTCTACCACGGCCTTTTTCGCGCGATCGAGTTCCTCGGCCCTGCGCTTGTGCCTTTCTTCGAGTTCCTCAGGTGTCAGGAACGAATAAGGCGACCACTCGAGAACATGGGCAACCAGAATCGACGCCCCCGTCGTCTTCGCATTAGCTACGGCGAAATCCAGGGCTCGTTCGGAAGCCGAGCTGCCATCGCAAGCAACGATATATTTTTCTGACATAATCTCCCCCTTATTATTAATGAGCGCACCGAAACAGGTACGCGGCAAGCTTAACCTGTTTGCGGAAAAATATCTGCTGGTTAGACACCGGCCGGATTCCTGATGAGAACCTGGGCAAAACACGCGGACATACAGGCAAGCTTATTCGACTTCCGCGACGGGAATGCCGACGTTACAGTGACGACCGGGTAATCGCAGCTTCACCGGGTCATTCTGATTGAGTGTTTGGATGCCTTGTTGATGCAAATCAACTAAAAAAATACTGATTAATATATAAAGTAGAAACAGACAATAATTATTTAACGCCATGCCAATATACGAATTCAAATGTAACAGTTGCGGTCATAATTTTGACATTGTCGAAACGTTACAAGAGCATGATGAACACAAGGAAAAGTGTCCTGAATGCAAAAGTGACGATATTGAACGTGTACTGGGTAAAGTTAGCGTACAAACGTCTAAAAAGTCCTGAGTTAGATAAAAACGTTCCCGGCGGTGGGATCGGAACCGCTTGTCTTTGACGCTACTGCCAGTTTTTTAAGCTCAGGCTAACGCCGGCACGGGCGGCATCGGACAGTCAAGACAGGTCGAAATCGTACGCACCAGTTCCATCCCCCTGGTGGTGGTTTTGCCATCCTGCAAAATGACCGCAACGCAGGCCTTCAGCAGGCGCGGTTTTACCAGCGGTTTAAGTTGTGCAAGTCTGTCCAGCGACCGGTTGATCGCGTCGAGCCTGATCTCCTTCCTCGCCAGCATGTCGAGTTCTTCAATGCCGGCTTCGGCGGCGCCGCAAGCAAACGCTGCCCTGGCGGCGTCATCGTCGCCATGCTCGACATGGGCGATCAGCGACAACACCGTTCCAAATTCGGCTGTCACCGGTTCCAGGCTCTTATATTTTCCACGCGGTGGTTTGCGAAATCCGAAATGCTCATCCAGTTGCTGCATCAGTAACCTCTGGATAACCCATTCCCGCAGGTTGACCGATTTGTCCGAGACAATAATTTGATGCACCGCCTGCTTGAACTGGACAAACTGGTTGGGTGACAAATCGCGCAGCGCGTTAATACTGAGTTCCAGTAGCGGCAGTTTGAACTTGTCATGCAAGTTCTTCAGATCAGGTAATAACTGGTCGCACAAGGTATGCATATGCGGATCGGCATACTTGTGCAATGCCGATGTAGCCGCGGTCTTGTCTTTTTGCAGGTCGACCAGGACGGCATATATCAACGCGCGGGCGCTATAGGCATCCTGCGCGGCTTCCCTGAGCAGGACCGGCATCGAGATAATGAGCTCGCGCACATACTCGATGTTTTCTTCGTTCAGGGTGCCTACCTGGCTGATCGCCTGCTCTGCCGAAGTCAGGATGGCTGCGGTTACCGCCATCTTCGCGGCTGCGGAAGTTGAAGCCTCGACTGGTTCAGGCTCTACGATATCAGCGACCCGGGACTGCAGGAACTCGCCATCCCACCTCGGTTCTATCCTGCGGATGCGCTCTTCCAGGGGTGGATGAGTGGCAAAAAACGATTGCAGCAGGAAGCCGACGCCCTCGGCAAAAAAAGCATGGCTGTATTGTGCGGCCGCAGGTGAATCGAGGTACGAACCGGCGCTACCGCCGATTTTTTTCAGCGCTCCGGCTATGCCATCCTTGTTACGTGTAAATTGCACCGCTGACGAGTCGGCCAGGAATTCGCGTTGTCGGCTGACAATAGACTTGATCCAGTTGCCGAAAAACGACCCGGCGTAGCCGATAACCAGCAGGCCCAGCCCCAGCGCGAGAATTACAGCGACACCACCGCCGCCTTTACTACTGCTCCTCGAACGCCTGCTGAAGCGCATCGAACGTAACAGGAAACCGCCGATCAATCCGATCAGCAAAATGCCGTGCAGGACGCCGATCAGGCGGATGTTAAGCCGCATGTCACCGTTAGCGATATGACTGAACTCATGCGCGATGACCCCCTGCAGTTCATCACGACTCAGGCGGGTCATGGTGCCCCGGGTAACTCCAATCACCGCATTGGCTGGAGACAGGCCGGCGGCGAAGGCATTGATACCGTCTTCATCGAGCAGGTAAACCCGGGGAATCGGCATGCCTGCCGCGATTGCCATTTCCTCGACCACGTTCAACAGTTGTCTTTGCTGCAGATCGGTGGTCGCTGCCGGCACCTGTCTTCCGCCGAGCATTTCCGCAACCGTGGCGCCTCCGCCGGATAACGACAGGGTCTTGTACAGACTGCCGCAGAAGATCAACAGGCATACGCCTATGGACACAGCGGCGAATACCTGCCACGAGTAACGGCTCTCCAGGGCTTCCGGAGAGAAAGCAATCTGACTTGAACTGGCGTAGGTATAAATGCCGAGCAGGAAAAGGTTGGTCAGCACCACCAGCCCGGCAACCGCGAGCACGAAGAGCAGGATAAACCAGGTGGTGTTCTTGCGCGCCCGGTCCTGTGCTTCAAAAAAGTTCAACTTGAAACGGGACTAAACGGAACTAGAAAGCCACTTTTGGCGCGGCCTGAATCTCGGCGCTATCGGCAAATTCCAGTAAGCTCGCGTCGCTGGCATGGCCGAAGGGGCCGGCAAAAAAATTCTGCGGGAAAGATTACTTGTAGGTGTTTACGCCATTACTTCGTCGTTAAACGCCTGACGCGCAAATGCCACCTTGTTCTCGGTGCTGGTCAACTCTTCGGTGAGCTGCATCATGTTCTGATTGGCTTTCAACTCAGGGTAAGCCTCGACCAGGACATTAAAACGCCCGAGCGCACCGGCGAGGTTGCCCTCGGCCTGCGCAAGCCCCTGCATGCTTTTCGCATCACCCGGCTGCGCCTGTGCGGCCGACAGGTTGTCGGAGGCCGAGTTACGCGCCTTGATCACCGCGTCCAGCGTTTCACGCTCATGCTGCAGGTAACCCTTTGCGGTTTCCACCAGGTTCGGGATCAGGTCATAACGACGCTTCAGCTGGACTTCAATTTGCGAAAACGCATTTTTGAAGCGGTTTTTCAACGCAACCAGCTTGTTAAAAATAGAAATTATATAAATGATGAGTGCGCCAACAACCACAAGGGTAACAATCGTTGAAGTTTCCATAAAGCCTCCAGCTCAGGGATATTCGGTAATGCCTGGTTAGTAATTTTAGCAGACAATAAAAAATGCTCCGTGGTTTGTGCCTGCGGCAGGTAACTGATCTGGTAGTATCCGACCGTGGCGAGGATGATAGACTCAACGATGGATGAGCATTCAGATAGCTGCCGTTGCGCTATACTTGCCGGGTCACGGCGACAACACATTCCTGGTAATAATTAATGAAGAGTCAAAACTCCAGAAAACGGTATCCCCTGCATATTCACATTGCTACGTTGTTTACCATTCTGATTTTAATAGTCGCTACCGCCCTTGCATGGTTTGGTTACAGGCAGATTTCACAGCTGGCTTTCGATACCACCGAAATTCTTTTCAGCAAGACAGCTGACGAACTGGCGCTGCAGTTTCAGGCGGAATATCGCCCGGTATCCACTTCGGTGCGCCTGTTGGCCAATGCCGCCATCAGCGAAGCCCGCGATCTTGAAGAAAGGATGCAGTACACCCCCTTGCTGGCAGAGATCATCAGTAATGAACCTCAGATAGCCGGCTTCCATATCGGTTATGCCGATGGTGACTTTTTTCTGATGTTTCCCTTGCAAGACGATCGCATGCGGGCACTTTTTGCCGCACCGGACGATGCCGTCTACGTTGTCAATCACGTCAGTCACAGCGATAGCGGAGAAAATCGGCAGGTACGTATTTTTCTGGCCGAACAACTGGAACCGGTCGGCGAGCCCGTCCTCGGAGTCACCGACTTTGACCCCAGATCACGCCCCTGGTATCAGACAGCCGAATCTTCGGGGATAGTACACATTACATCGCCCTACGTATTTACCTTCGCCGGAGTTGCCGGTATCACGATATCGAAATTTTCGCCGCGCGGCGATAGCACCGTCGCCGCCAGTACCACCCTGGACAGCCTCACCGAAATCTTGCGCAAAAACAAGATTACGGCATCGACTTTCAGCCTGCTGTTCAATGCCGGGGGAGAAGTGCTGTCACATGATACCGACGGCATCGGTTCCCCGTTTGAGAAAGTCAACGATAAGCAGATTCCGGGCATCGGCGATTTACCGGAACCCCTGGTCGACATTACGCGTCAACTTGCCGCGCAACCAGGGCAGGTTCTCCCATTTACCTACAACGACGAACGCTGGTTCGGCAGTGTACGGGAGCTGGGTGCGCAAAATCATATACAAATCAGTCTGCTCATCGCCGCGCCCGAGCGAGAGCTGCTCGCGGCAGCATTTGAAGCGCGCCGAACCAGTATCATTATCACCGTTATCGTAATTCTGCTGGCGCTGCCCGTCGCATGGTTTACCGCCAATCTGATCACGCGACCGATGCGAATGCTGGCCAGCGAAGCCCGGGATATTGCCGGCTTCGATTTCAGCCTGAATATAAGTGTCGATACCATCATGCTCGAAGTCGATCAACTCGCCAGATCCATGGATACGATGAGAGTCACCATTGGCAATTTTTTCCGCCTGATTACGTCGATCTCCGGCGAATCCGATATCGATCGATTGCTGGACCGGGTCACCGACGAGACCATGCTGGCCAGTAGCGCCGACGCCGCGGTTATTTACCTGCTGGACGACAACGAAACGGAGCTCAATGCGCGGCCCGCGCGGCTCATCAATGGTGAGGTACTGGTTGACACTACCCTGCCAAATATATCGCTGGGAGGCAGCAGCAATCGACTCCTCGACAGTTTCCTCAACCAGGAGGTGGTAATCGAAAAACTGGGTAAGGGTCATTCCGGTGAACAACCGCTGCAACCTCTGGTAGCGGCGCTCGGCGTGGAAAATCTCACCACTATCGTGCTGCCGCTGGCTAATCGGGACAACGCCGGTAGCGGCCTGTTATGCCTGCTCTATAGCGAGCTCAGCCCGAGTCTGGAAAGCGCCCTCAGTCCCGAGCACATCGGCTTCACCCAGGCGCTGTCCGGTTTTGCGGCGGTGTCGATGGAGAGCCGGCAATTGCTGAAAATGCAAAAGATCCTGCTGCAGTCATTTATCGAGCTGATTGCCAGTGCGATTGACGCCAAGTCCCCGTATACCGGCGGACATTGCCAACGGGTGCCCGAGCTCACAAAAAATGCTTGCCGCAGCCGCCTGCGACAGCCAGGATCCGCGTTTCAAGACTTTTTCGCTGTCTGACGACGAATGGGAAGAACTACATATAGCGGCCTGGTTACACGACTGCGGCAAAGTGACGACGCCCGAGTATGTTGTCGATAAATCTACCAAGCTGGAAACCATTTATGACCGGATTCATGAAATTCGTATGCGTTTCGAGGTATTAAAGCGGGATGCCGAAATCGACTACTGGCAGCAGCTGTCCACCGGAGGTGATGAGCAACAGCTGAAATCCGAGCTGGAAGTAAAACAGCGTCAGTTGGATGAGGATTTTGTCTTTGTCGCGAAATGCAACGAAGGTGGCGAATTTATGGCTGACGACAAGATCGCCCGTCTAAACGAGATCGCCGCGACCACATGGCGTCGCACCCTGAGTGACCGTATCGGGGTATCCTGGGAAGAACAACAACGCCAACAACGAAGCCCCGAACCTGAGTTGCCGACGCAGGAGCCGCTCATCGCGGACAAGGAAGAACATATCATTTACCGCAATGAGGAAGAGGTGATCCCGGCAAACAATCCCTGGGATTTTAAGCTCGATACCCCGGAGCATAGATACAACCGGGGTGAACTTTACAATCTGTCGGTTGCCAGAGGTACGCTGGCCAATGAAGAGCGCTTCAAGATCAACGATCACATGGTGCAGACGATTATCATGCTCAACCAGCTGCCCTTCCCCAAGCATTTACGTAACGTACCGTCGATTGCCGAGGGCCATCACGAAACCATGATCGGTACCGGTTACCCGAAAAAGTTGCGCCGGGAAGATATGTCGCTGACCGCCAGAATGATGTCGATCGCGGACATTTTTGAAGCCCTGACCGCGGCGGATCGCCCTTACAAAAAGGCCAAGACCCTGAGCGAATCGATCAGAATCATGAATTTCATGAAAAAGGATCAACACATCGATCCCGACCTGTTCGAGCTGTTTTTGCAATCGGGTGTATACCTGCAATATGCAGAAAAGTTTCTCGCCGAGGCTCAAATCGACGAAGTTGATATAGCCGAGTACGTGGGTTAAATGCCGGGCTATTCAGCCTGAAATCTCAGCGAAAGGCAGGACATGCCGCCATCCAGCTTGGCGCATTCGCTGTTGTTGATTTCACGCACCTCGTAACCCTCGGCCTGCAGGCGCTCTCGGGTTGCCGGAAAACCGGCAGGCATCAGTACCAGATGATTAAAGCGGATCGAGTTGGCCGCCGCTTCTTCGCCGTCACAGGTGTGAATCACGCGATAATTTTCGAAACATCCGGACGCATCCAGTCGTTTGGTCGACAGGATGGTTTCCGCGTCAAGCAGGGAACAGTCTGTTTTAAAATGCAGCACGCCCTCGGGTGTGATCACCTCGCGCAGCCGGTAACCCCGTTGACTCACGATGGCGGCGAGTTCAGCCACGCCCGCGGCATCGGTACGCTCGGAACGACCCACCAGGATTTCTTTCGCCGTGACCAGAATATCGCCACCCTCGATGAAACCAGGCCCCTCTATACTCAGCACCTCGTCATACGTCTCGCGCAATGTCGACGCCATTTCTCCGACCTCACCGCGCCGGGAAGCTGCTCCCGGTCGCATCAGGATGGCCACTCCGGGCAGGCAAAGCGCGACGTCCTCGACGAAAACCGCATCGGGGTATGCCTCGAGTGCGGGTAACTCGGTGACCCTGCCCCCGCTTCGCGCAAGGTCGAAACGTAATGCGCATGATCCAGCAGCATCTGCGCATGATCGGGATTACCCACATCCTCCGCGCGCAGGCCGTGCACAATACTGGAGGCGGGCAGCCGGGTAATCGCGCGGGTAAATTCGTAAGCGTGTTCGGTCAATGTCCTGCTTCCATTGTCGTGTGTTTAGTTCTGAAGAACGGTTCCGGGTCGGGAGCATAATTCATAATCGATCCGATGCAAAACATTCGCGAGAAAATCGATTTTGAGGCTACCCAATCTGGTTATCCGGGATTAGAATGCTACCGCTCCCGGGTCATCGGGCTCGCAGGAAGGATTTATTTAACATCGCGTCGTAACGATTTAACCGATTATTGGCAAGGATTTAAGCATGTACCAGAAAATTACACCCCTGTTGGCCCTGGTTCTGGCCCTGATGTTCGGCACGGCGATCACGCCGCAGATCACCAACGCCGTCGAGAAAAGCGACGGCGAAGAGAGCCCCGAGCAGGTTCTGGACAATACGTTGGCTGGTATTGCCAGTCAGAAAAAAGTGATCGAGGATATCGACGCGAGAGTCGGCAAGGCATCCGGCATCATGCAGGTGGCGCTCGAGTCCCGGCTGTCGAAGGCACGGATGGATTTACTTGAGCAGAACCTGAGCTTTGCCAAAGCCGTTGCTGAACAGGAAAAAGCCGACACAAAAAACGAAAAGCGTCGCCAGCAGGCAATCGACGTGTTGGCTTCCCAACTGACCCTCGCAAAGGCATTTTCCAGCGACATCAGGCAACAAATTGTATTCCCCGAGGAAGATTTGCCGGCAGCCGAACAGGCCGCCCTGTATAGCAAGATTTTTGAATTGCTGGACCGGTTGAATCACAGCTACGAGATTTACATCGAGAGCCTCGAATTATCGGAAAACTTCGGCGTCGACGTATCCAGCCAGCGGCAGTTATTGAAGGAAGACCTGGCCGAACGCGCCGCTAATGGCTCGGCTTTCCTGGAAATGACTATTTCCGATGTCAACGCCCTGAAAGCCAGCGCAGCAGTGTTACCAGACGATGCCGAACTAAACGCCAAACTGAATGCCGCGGTAAATCATGTTTCCCTGATCGCAAGCGGTATTACAACGATTCTGGCCATGATGGAGAGCCTGGAGATGGATACAGATGTCTACCAGAAGCAGCTGCTCAGCGTCACTGGCCAGATTACCACCGATTTTTTCCAGGTTGATGTCATCTCCAGCCTGCTGGTTGGCTGGGGTGAAACCCTGTGGGTCAGCTTGCTTGAAAGCGGGCCGGGCCTGTTTTTTCAGTTACTTCTGTTTCTGCTCATCGTCTTTGTTTTTTACAAGCTCGCCAATTTGGCACATAGGCTGACCGAAACCGCCCTGCAGAAACCCGGCGTCGAGCTATCCCAGCTGTTGCAGCGTATGGTGCTGCTAATCGTGCGTAACACCATCCTGGCGATCGGCGTGTTAATCGCATTATCCCAGATGGGCATCAGCCTGGGGCCATTACTCGCTGGTCTTGGCGTGGTCGGTTTTATCGTCGGTTTCGCGTTGCAGGATACGCTGTCCAATTTTGCCGCCGGCCTGTTGATCCTGGTTTATCGCCCCTTCGATGTCGGCGACCTGGTTGAAGCGGGTGGCGTGTCAGGCCTGGTGAGCCACATGAGCCTGGTAAACACCACGGTTCTGACACTTGATAACCAGACCCTCATCGTACCGAACGGCAAGATCTGGGGAGATGTCGTCAAGAATGTAACCGCGCAGAAGATTCGCCGTGTCGACCTGGTCTTTGGCATCTCTTATACCGACGATATTCCCGAAACTGAAAAAGTTCTGCAGGAGATAATCGATTCTCATGAAGCGGTTTTGGATGATCCCGAGCCGATGATTCGTTTGCACGAGCTCGGAGATTCTTCGGTCAACTTCATCGTCAGGCCATGGGTTAAAACCGATGACTACTGGGAGACCTACTGGTCAATGACCCGGGCCGTCAAAATGCGCTTTGACTAGGAAGGCATCTCGATTCCGTTCCCGCAACGGGATGTACATCTGTATCAAACCTGAGTTTGCATGCAAGTCCGGGCTATTTACTAAAAATCAGAAACATCCGCATTTAATCCTGGCGCGGAACCCTTTGCTGGCGACGATATCGATTCGGGATTATTTCTAATGCCCCTTTTTGGGTTTGTAGACGCGCAGCTTGTCGGTGCTCTTCGGACGAACGCTCAGGCGAGCCTCGTTAATTTCGCGCATGGCATCCAGAATTTTGGGGTATTTCCACAGGATCCGCTCCATCGTATCGGGTGAAATCCTGACCAGAGTACAGGGCGTTTCCGCCTTTATCGTGGCGCTGCGATGATGCTTGTGATGCTTTTGCTTTGCCAGCAGGCCGGATTCACCCATAAAGTCTCCCTTGCGAAACTCGGCCATGAACTGCTCGCGACTGAATGCATCCTTGATCCAGACGGTGACCTTGCCGTCCACCAGTACATAGAAATCTATGCCTGATTCAAAGCGGTCCATAATGGTATCGCCGGCTAAAAACGTAACAATAGTCGTGTTTTCCTCCAGGTAGGCATAGTCCCGGTCGTTCAGATCGTGGAACAGGTCAATATCCTCCAGATACCCAGATATGGTACTGACCGTCTTCGAGAAAATAAGCGGGGATTCATCTATTCCCGCCAACACCGCTTCTACCCTGCCCTGTACCAGGTTGAAGCCCTTGGCGCTGAGATCACCATGGGCAAACTCGGACTTCATGCGGTTCCAGCCACTGTTGATCATGGAACGGGTCGTCAGTCGTTCGAGATATTGCAGGTAGAAGTCCGGGTAGTATTTTCTGATCTGCTTCAGCTGTTTACGGTAGTATTTTTTGCGGTCTTCGTAGATAGATATTACCTTGCTGACGACTTCCTCGAGCAGGTCGCTCTGCTGGCCCAGCATCGATATCACGTCATCGCTGACCAGGATGTGCGCCAGGTTGCGTTGCACCCGGTGCAGCGTCCTGCGTTCCTGGTATTGCGCAAGCCATCCGGCAAGCCAGGTCTTTTCGCGGGTTTTACCCAGCACGAAAGTCTCCAGTCGTTGAAACAGGGTCTGTTCCTCCGACTCGTCGACTTCGCCGATACTGCCTTCACCGAGGCGCAGCGATTCCTGCACTGCATGCAACCGGTTGTTCATATCAAGATAAATGTACTGACTGATAACGCCGGTCTCGTAGAGCGATTTCAACGATTCCCGCTCCACTCGATAGGCGCGAAATTCAGCGAAATACTCGTCGTTCTCGTGCGCTGCCGTTTCGTCGTCTTCGGTACCACTGGAGAAGGTGGTACGAATCTGTTCCTGCAACGGAACAACCGTGCCCCGCGGTACGACCTTGCTGGCGGCGAAGCCGGATAAAAATCGCTGTGAAGTTTCTTCGGCGCTATGTAGCGAGTTTCGATACTCCAGTTCCTCGCCCCGGGAAAACTCGCTGAGGCCGAGAAAATGCATCAGCGGGCGTATCGTCGGTGCGCTGACCAACAGCGTAAACAGGACGACGCCGAGCGTGATTTCGAACAGGAACTGGCGCTCCGGCAGATCGGCGGGAATTGACAACACCACGGCGATAGCCAGGCCGCCCTTGAGGCCTCCCCACCACATGATGTGACGCTCGCCCATACTGATATGGGGCAGCTCGAAGCGTTTAACCGCCTGAGGGACCAGGGTATAAATAGACAGTGCCCGTGCACTCAACACCAGCGCGATGGCGATGAATATGGGTCCGAGCTGGTTGAAAAGCGTGCCGACGCTGATCGACAGGCCGACCAGTAAAAACAGCAGCGAATTACAGCATAACGCGATGACCTCCCAGACCTCGCTGATGGCATGGGTCGTATCCTGGCGAAACCGGGTCACACCGAACCGTCTCAGGGCGATCGCGGAGCCAACCACGGCCATGACCCCTGAAACGTGGAAACTGTGCTCGGCGATGACGAAGCTGGCGTAGGCGATGATGATGGATGAGGTCAGGATCACGCTGATTCCGCTGTTCATTCGATATAACAGTTCGCAGACCACGAAACCCAGCAAAGCGCCGAACAGGGCGCCCCCGATAAAAACACGCAGGAAGTCCAGGAATACGTTGTCCACGTCGGACCAGCCGATGCCGCCACCTTCGACCGCTATGCCGAGCAGTATCGTAAATGCCACGATGGCGGTCGCGTCGTTGAGCAGGGATTCGCCTTCAACCAGAACATTGAGGCGGTTCGGCGCACCGAGTTCCTTGAATAGCGCCACCACCGCGACCGGATCAGTGGCGGATATTAACGCCCCGAACACCAGCGCGACGATCAGCTTGATATCCAGTGCCCACCAGACCCCCAGCCCGACCACGAAAGTTGACATCAGCATCGCGGGTATCGCCAAGATCAGAATCGGCGGTAAATCCTTGATCATCTGGCGGGCATCCAGCGCGAACCCGGATTCGAAAATGAGCGCGGGCAGAAACACGAATAACATGATTTCGGGGCTTAAGCTGAAATCCTGCAGGGGTTCCATGAAATCCAGCAGATGGGACAGTTTACCCAGCAGCAGGCCTACGAGGACCAGGATCACCGTGAACGGAACCGGCAGGTTGCGGCAGGTTCCGGTTATCAGCATGGCAATGCCCAACAGCACTACCAATACATAGACGAGCTCCGAAGCTGGCATAGCTATTTACTCAGACCAGTAAGTTTTTCGCTTGCGGTTCAATCCACGCCCTGGACATGTCCCACAAACGATCAAACTCGATAAATAAGACTAAATCCTGTGAAATTCGGCGTATTGATGTACATCAAGCTTCCGCCTGACTGCCGATGACAGGACATCGGAACGTACATCGAGACGACCCTGATCGGATTGGGAAGAATTGATATAACCTGTTGTTGTCTGGATATAACCTCTGTTAGCCCTCATCTAACAACTAAAAGGGCTGAATAGAGGAAGAACCCATGGAACTAAATGCTAAAGCGAACACCTTGCTGGCAGCAGTTGCGATGTTGGCTGCAGAGCCGAGTACGGCGGCAGGCTTCTACCTGACCCAGATCGGCACCCCGATGAGCATCGGTACCGTCGGAGTAACGAATGCGGCCAATACCTGGGGGGCTGACGCGGCATGGTCACAGCCAGCCGGGATGGTGAATTTACAGGAAAATAACGTCGGTGTAACCGGTGTGAGCCTGCTGGCCCCCAAGATGGAGTTTGATTCCTCGGTCGCCGAGGCCGGTGGCAACGACGGCAATAACGCCGGTGAGATTGTCGTCATTCCGAGCCAGTTCCTGGTCACGAAAGTGAGCGACCGGACCAGCGTGGGACTCGCGATCACCGCACCACTGGGCGGAGCGATGGACTTTGGTAGCGACTTCGTCGGGCGCTATGGCGCCGAGAAGGTGGCCCTGCAGGGCGTCGGAATCTCACCGTCGGTTGGGTACAAGGTCAATGATCAATTGGCCGTCGGTGCGGGTGTCTCGCTCATCTACACGCTTTTTGAACAGGATGTCGCAATCAATCTCGCCGGACCTGCGCCCGACGGCAAAGCCAGACTGGAGGACGCGGATGACTGGGGCTACCAACCTTTCCTCGGACTGACCTATGCCTTTTCCGACGACGTGACGCTCGGAGTGGTCTACCGGGCCGAGATGGATGTGGATCTCGACGGTAACCTGAAATTCGACGGTGTGCCGTTGCCGAATGATGACGTCAAGGTGGAATGGGACAACCCGCAGTGGCTGGAGGCGGCGCTGACCGTCCGGCTGGAAGCAAACTACTTCATGGCTTTCAACCTGGGCTGGCAGGACTGGTCAGAGTTCAGTGAAAACGAAATAACACTTACCCCAGGGGTCGTGGTGCTGGATAGGGACTGGAAAGATACCTGGCGCGCGGGTATAGCCTTTGGTCATTTCGACGGTTCCGAGGGCTGGTCCTTCGGCCTGATCTACGACAGCTCCCCGGTATCGGACAATGACAGGACTATCGATCTGCCCATGGATGAAACCTGGCAGCTGGGCGCCAGTTATTTCGTGGATGAGGACGAAAACCTTTCCTATGCATTCGCCTCCTCGCTGATGTACCTGGGCGATGGCAAGGTGGACCAGACATCGCAAGGCGTGCGTTTCAAGGGGGATTTCGAGACGAACCTGATTCTTACCCTGGGGGCTACCATCCGTTACAACTTCTGATCCGGTTTTATACTGGCAAGCAAAAAGGGGACGGACTACCTGCTGGTCAACAAATCAAGCCGCAGTTTTTGCAGGCGCGCCAGTTTACGCTCGGACTCGCCACCGAGAACCGTTGTTTCCCAGCTGTGGTAACAGATATACAAAGTTGTCCGCATCTCAAGTTCATCCCCGCTGAACCCAAGCTGCCGGAATACTTCGCGAATATAATCCATGCGTCGACGATAGACTTGCGCCACCAGTTCGGCAACCTTCGAGTCGTATGCTGCCCAGGCGCGTATGCTCAATTCATATTTCGTAAAATTGTACTTCCTAAGCATGCTAGCGATCTGGTTGAGGCGATCCCTGGGGCCAAATTTCAGTAATTCCTGATTTTGCGTCACGACTTCTGTGTACTCGTAGGCCCAGTAGTCGAGTAACTGGCGCAACAGATCATCCCGGTCTGCGAAATGCCAGTAAAATCCACTTTTCGAGATTTTCAGATCCCGTGCCAGCCGTTCGACGCGAATACCTTGCACACCTTCCGCTGCGAGAACCTCGAGCGCTTGCGCGAGCCATTCACCTTTGCTGACACGTTTGCTTGTTTTCGCTTTCATACGGGTGGCAATATGCCAGATTCGATAGTCGGGCACCACCGAACCTGGCAGCTATATTTGCTAGACGCCGCCGTTTAGTATATAAGAATGAGTTTGATACACATCAATGGTTACGAATTTGATTTCAAGTATCATCCACCGCTCGAGGAACCGTCACGAAACCCGGCGCAAACGTCATTGCGGATTGATTAGCATTGTTTTACCGACAAAGAATCTGGCTGACGATTAGCTAATCTGGTAACAGTAATCAATTGAAGGAGCGTGAAAATGAAAACCAGACATTACAGAAAATCAGGTAATTTTCCTGCATTGCTAACCGCGATCTTTGGACTGGGATTGATATCATCAAATGCTGGCGCAACTGACACTGAAACGGCTGAACCGGTATCGGAAGAGTGTCTCAAGTTCGCCCAGGATATCGATGCGGATCTCGGCGAAGTTCTCAAGGCCGGTTGCGAGCCGACCCTGGCGCAGATGTCGGCGCTGATGGACAACCCGCTGGGTAACGTGGCGATGTTGTTCACCCAGTTCGATTACTACAAGATGCAGGACCCGGACAGTGACAATACCGCCTACAAGGGCGTCTACACGGGCATTGCCCAGTTCCCGAAAAAACTCAACGATGACTGGAACCTGATCAACCGGGTGATCTGGACGGTGCCGAGCATGCCGCTGGATCAGGACAAAATTGACGATTTCGACGCTGATCAATTTGGTAATGACCAGGGTGGTGGCGTAACCGGGCAAAACCCGGATGATTTTCCAAAACCCATCGACCTGTTCGACGGGCGTACCACCGGGCTGGGTGACAGTTACTACGTCGGTCTCTTTTCCCCGAGTGATCCCGTCGATATGGAAGGCGGTGGCAAATTCGTCTGGGGAGCCGGTTTCGACCTGGGCCTGCCGACTGCCGAAGAGGATATCCTCGGCACGGGTAAATACCTGGCCGGACCATCGGCACTGGGCGTTTACCTGGGGGAGACCTGGAAGGTTGGCAGCCTGGTGATGCACTACTGGGATTTTGAAGGAGACGACGATCGCGAAGACGTCAACATGACCAACTGGCAGTATTTCGTGTTTTATTCCCTGAACGAGACGGACTCTATCGGTGCGGCGCCCAACATCATCTGTAACTGGGAAGCATCCAATGATAACGAGTGTTCCGTTCCCGTAGGCATTGGTTACTCTACCACCGTGCAAATAGGTAAAGTCCCGGTGCGCTTTGGATTAGAGTACCACTACTACGTCGAAAAACCGGATGACGACGTGTCCCCCAGGTGGAATACACGCTTCTACATTATTCCCGCAGCACCGTCTGCCCTGTTTGACTGGATGGGGTAGACACTAAGGTGACCGATAACAATGACACTGACTTAAGACACGGAAACCGACTTAGCGTCATTCCCGCGCAAGCGGGAATCTTATAGCTGCTAGCTATATTCGTTAGAAGATCCCCGCTTTCGCGGCGGTCCGACGCATCGGGATGACAGGCTTAAGTCAGTGCCATTGGTGACAGTTAACCTTTTAAAGAGGATTTGAACATGTATTTAACCATACGAACCTTTTCCAAACTTTCGCTGGGGCTGCTATGCATGGCACTGGCGTTCCTCTCCGGTGACGCTAGCCTCGTGCAGGAAGCCGTGGCGCAGGAATCGGCGGCGAAGAAACCCCCGGCCGCCTGGTATCCGCGCACCGAGAAAATCGGGCCAGACGAAATGTTCGTCGTCGCGCTCGGTACCGGCATGCCGACGCCAATTACGCGCGGCCAGAAGTCAACCGCCTGGTACGTCGAGCTCGGCAACGGTGATATCTTCCTGTTCGATGCCGGATCGGGTTCCTCGGAGAACCTGTTCGCGCTGCGGCCGGATATGCACCGTGTCGACAAGATCTTCGCCAGCCACCTACACACCGACCATGTCGGCGATACCGCCGTGGTCTGGGTTGCCGGCTGGCTGAGCGGACGCTACACCCCGCTGCATGTCTATGGCCCTTCAGGCGCGAAGCCTGAACTCGGGACCGCCGCTTTCGTGGAGGGGCTTAAAATGACTTATGCCTGGGACATCACGGGTCGCTCCGGTATATTGCCTGATGCCGGCGGTGAAATCATCGCGCACGAGTTCGACTACAAGCAGGACAACGGCGTGGTTTACGAAGAGAACGGGGTCAGGATTACCTCCTTTCCCGCCGTTCACATTCTCGACGGCCCGGTTGGCTATCGCCTGGAATGGAACGGCCTGAGTTTTGTTTTCGGTGGTGACTCGGCGCCCAACAAGTGGTTCGTCGAGCGCGCCAAGGATGCCGACTTCGTCATCCACGAAATGTTCTATACGCCCAAGGGGCTGGAGGACGCCCTGGACTTCCCGCCGCGTCAGGCGACTATCGTTTCGTCTTATATCCACACGCCACCCAGCGGTTTCGGCAAGATCATGGCTGAAGTCAAGCCGCGACTGGCAGTGGGTTACCACACGCTGCGACAACCCGAACTGGACCAGATGATGCTCGAGGAGGTGCGCAAGGTCTACGACGGGCCGCTGGTGATTGCCAACGATCTGATGGCCTGGACCATAACCAGGGATCGGATTGTGCAGCGCGAAGTGGTGAGCGCGGAGCGCGTCCAGGCACCGCCAACGACGAAGGGCTACGCTGAGGCCAAGCGCAGCGGCCAGGCCAGTACCTCCAAGTACATCGATGACGGCAAGTGGGAAGGCTATACACCGCCACCGCTTCCCCCGGAATAGTATGTCAGTGGCCAAAGTTACGAAATAATAGGGGACAGACCATGTTTTTATCTCACAACCGACCATATTGAATTTGATCGTGGTCTATCCCCCTTTTACTATCATCCCCTCCCCCGCCGGAACCAGGCGACGGCCTGCTGCTGGTAATCGCATACTAATCATGGCGATGATAACAATCGCAATACTCCTGGTCGGAAACCCAGTATCAGCTTCGGAGAAACAGGACGCAGAGAACGCCTCCAACCCGCTGGCCAAAGCCCGGAACACGGACCTTCGCTACCAGTACTTCGATTTAGTGGACGGATCGGATCTCAATGATGTCTACATCGATGGTGCTTTCATGGCAAGCGAGAAGCTGAAGATCAATTACCAGCTGCACTACTGGGAAACCAATGTCACTGGCAGCAGCGAGCAAGACTGGGAACAGCTCTCGATCAAGCCCATCTATTTCCCAAAGGACGGTGCCTGGGGAACCTGGAAGTACCGGCTTGCAGTCGGTGTCGAATGGATACTCGATGCAGGAAATGACGATAAGGGAATCGGTTCCGGAGCTGACCAGCTGGCCCCACTCTTCGGCGTGGCACTAATACCGCGCCCTGGCACGATCCTTATCCCGCTGGTGCAGCAGTTCTGGAACTATAACGGCAATGACATAAACACGACCGGCCCTCGCTTGATCTTGCTGCAGACCCTCCCTGACGATTTCTGGTTAAAACTCGACGCCAGAACGCCTATCGACTGGGAGAACGACAATGAGATCCCGGCTACGCTTGAAGTCCAGCTGGGCAAGCATTTTTCGGATTCGCTGAGCTTGTATGCCGACGGGTTGGTGGGGATTGGGAACGATCGACCGTACGACTATGGACTGGGTCTCGGCTTACGGTTCAAGTATTGATCATAGGACAGGCTCGACTCGGATATGGATAACAGGCGACAAACCACCATTTTGGTTACAGTTAACTCAAATTCACTCGAACAATAATCGAGTAGGCTGCCATCGCGATTCAGGAAGATATGAGGACAATTAAGTCATATGAGTAAATCCAACACCCGAACGTTTGCATTAAAGCTGCTGCTTTGCGTGGGGCTTATCGCCGGTGCTAATATGCTTTACGCGAGCTCGCAGGCCCTGGCCAGTGACGCGCAGGTGCCCGTACAAAAAGGCGCGTATTTCCCGAATACGGAGACGCTGGGACCCGCCGAGATGCGCGTGATCTCTTGCGGCACCGGCTTGCCCACGCCACTCACCAAGGCGCAGAAATCCGCCTGTTTCATGGTGGAGCTGGGTAATGGCGACATTTTCCTGTTCGATGTCGGTACTGGATCGGTAGAGAACCTGTTTGCGCTTCAGCCCCGCTTTGCCAACGTCGACAAGGTGTTCCTGAGCCATCTGCACACCGACCACTTCGGCGACCTCGATGCGCTGTGGGTCGGCGGCTGGGGTAGCGGCCGCTACACGCCGCTGCACGTCTACGGCCCGTCCGGCGCCACGCCCGAGCTCGGCACCGCCACGGCGATCGAGGCGCTTACCAGGGCGTATGCCTGGGACATCGCCGGCCGCTCAGGCGCCTGGCCCGACGCCGGTGGCCGGATGGTTGCCCACGAGTTCGACTACAAGCAGGAAAACCAGGTCGTCTACGAGGAAAACGGCGTACGCATCACGTCGTTCCCGGCGATCCACGTGCTCGACGGTTCCGTCAGCTTTCGCCTCGACTGGAACGGGCTCAGTTTTGTGTACGGCGGCGATTCGGTGCCCAATAAATGGTTCGTCGAGTACGCAAAGGGAGCGGACATCGTCATCCACGAGAGTATCTACACACCCGAGGGCATGAACCAGTTCTACGGCTGGAACAACATGCGCACGGCCACCTACGTCGCGGCCTATATCCATACACCGCCGAGTGCGTTCGGCAAGCTGATGAGCGTCGTGCGTCCGCGCATGGCGGTCGCTTATCACGCCCTGCTGGTGCCCGAGCTGCTGCAGCAGAGCACGGAGGCAATCCGCTCGACCTATGACGGGCCGCTGACGATTGCCGGCGACCTGTTCGTCTGGAACGTCACGAAGGAAGAAATCATCGTCCGCGAAGCCGTCGTGTCGGAGATGCCGTATCCGCCGCCCGCGGGCCGGGAATGGGGCCAGGCGGAGCGCTCCCAGCCGAAAGGCAAGAAAATCTCCGACCAGATCCAGGCCGGATGGTGGGACCAGTACAAGCCACCCCCCACTGCCGGAAGGCCCCGGCTCCACCGCGGGAGAATGACGAGATTCGGTGTGTTAGCGGAAGTTATTTAACGGCGCCACATCAATATAAAGAAACCAGCATCAGGAGGGACCAACATGAATGTATATACCCGAAAAATTTTCGCGCTGACTGCACTGCTATGCGCGCCATTGATAGCGGTTCTCGGCATGTCGTCGGCACAGGCCGCCGGCGGTGTGGTCGACGGGCCCAACGTGGTCGCCCCTGATCGTTACGTCTACTACCCCGGCACCGAGGTGCTAGCGAAGGACGAGGTGCGCGTCGTGGCCTGCGGCACCGGTATGCCGGATGCTCGTCGAGGGCAGGCCTCGGCCTGTTTCCTGTTCGAGTTCGGCAACGGCGAGAAGATCATCTTCGACATCGGCACCGGTTCGATGCGTAACATCAACTCACTCATGATCCCCGCCGAGTATCTGACTAAGATCATTCTTAGCCACCTGCACACTGATCACTGGGGTGATCTTGCTTCACTCTGGGCCGGGGGCTGGACGGCAGGTCGCCCGGTACCACTGGAAGTGTGGGGTCCAGGTGGACAGACGCCGGAGATGGGCACTAAACATGCCATAGAGGGTTTCTTGCAGGCCTATAATTGGGATTATCAAACCCGCGCTTACAAGATTACGCCCGTACCGGGCGGTATCAATGTGCATGAGTTCGACTACAAGGCCGTTAACCAGGTCATTTATAAAGACAAGGGCATCACAGTGCGCTCCATCCCGGCGATTCACACCGGTGACGGGCCGGTTAGTTTCATCATAGATTATGCGGGGATGAAACTGGTGTTCGGTGGCGATACTTCGCCAAATAAGTGGTTTGTCGAACATGCCAGGAATGCAGACTTTGTTATCCACGAAGCGTTTGGCACACCTGAATTCTTCGTTAAGGACTACAACCAGCCGCCACAGCTTGCCTGGCGGGCCTTCTGCGAGTTCCATACTTCACCACAGGCCTTTGGCAAAATCATGAGCACCATCAAACCACGTCATGCTGTTTCTTATCATAGCTTTGAGGAGGCGTTCGACGGAATACGGGCTGGTATTCGTGAGACCTATGATGGCCCGCTTTCAGTCGCCACGGACATGATGGTGTGGAATATCACGGAGGACAAGATTGTCGAACGCATGGCCGTCTCGCCCGATCGCGCATCGGGTGTTCCCGGTCCGACAAGACAGCCGCCCCCGCAGAAGGGCGTGCCCGACCCAATGAGCGATTTCATTAAAGGCGGTGAATGGGGTCCGGGTTTCAATGCCCAGAACGATCTGCTCGATGCTCACTCTAAAAAGTACAATCTGCAGGAGATGGACTGGCGCAAGCAGAAACCCTGGTACAAGCCGTAAATCCGGTTTAAACGAAAATCCGACAGGGCTGGTTTTTACCGGCCTTGTTGTTTCCTAGCGTCGGGATTTGTCATAATCCCGCCTTGGCGGGCGCAACGAAGCTTTGAAATACTTTGCCCCGATTGCCCACATCCGAAGAGGCTGGAGTTTAATATCAAAATGCGAATGATTCGCGCAGGCCTGTTGCTGGTCCTGCTGCTGGCCGCGCCGCTCGGCCGCGCGGACTGGATCAACCTGACCGGCTCCGAGACCGCGCCCAATATCGCCGAGATTTACGTCATGGACGATCACGTGCGGCTGGTGCTCGAGGTCTATATCGGCGACCTGGAAAAATTTACCGAGCTGGTGCCGGACGCGTGGCTGAGCGAGGCAGGTACCAGGCGCGCGTCGCTCGAGGAGCGTATGCGAACCTTCGCCAGCGAGCGCTTCCGCTTCGTGACCGATAGCGGCGAGACGCTACCGGCGAGACTGGAGCTGGTCGAGCCGCGCCTGCGCGTCGACCGCAAGTCGCCCTTCGCGGGCATGATCAACCCGCTGACGCGTCAGCGCGTGCCCGACGCGCCGGCCGACAAGCGCGTGCTCTATGCGGAGATCGTCTACCCGTTCGAGCGCAAACCCGAGCAGCTGACCATCATGCCGCCGCTCGACGACAGCGGCATCGCCGACGTCACCATCGGCTTCATCGCCTATCACAAGTCGGTGCCTGTGATCGACTTCCGCTACCTCGGCCAACCGGCGAAACTGAACCTCGACTGGAGCGACCCGTGGTACAGCAGGTCCGATAACCCCAACCTCAAGCGCCACCACAAATCGGCGCTGATGTCGTTCCTCTACGTCGAACCCTACGAGGTCAGGCATGAAATCCTGACCCGGGTCAAGGACCTGGAGAACTGGATGGAGCTCGGCCTGCGCGACCCGAACTACATCGAGATCGACGAGCTCGAGTCGCTCAAGCAGCGCATCGGCGAATTCCTGCTCGGCAAGAACCCGGTCAAGATCGACGGTGCGGCGGTCAAGCCGATCCTGGATCGCTCGAATTACGTCAAGGTCGGCCTCAGCGGCATCCAGCTGCTCGAAAAACCCGAACGCCTCGAGGTCTCGACCGCGATCGTCGGCGTGATCATCACTTATCTCACCAGCGACCTGCCACGCGAAGTCACCGTCGACTGGGAATTGCTCAACGACCAGATCGAGCGCATCCCGGCGACCGCGACCGATCCCGCGGGCCCGTTCGCGTCCTATATCACGCCCGACGACCGGATCTTTACCTGGACCAATTACCTGAAAAAATACAAGGTTCCGACCGTCGAGCAGGTCGCGGTCAAGGGCAGCCTCGGCGACGTCCGGATTCCGCTCGTCAGCCTGGCCTGCGGACTCGTGTTCGTGGCGTTGCTCGGATGGTTGTGGCAGCGGCGCCGCGCGCACAAGCCGTTGCGTGCGGTCGGCGGCGGGCTCTTGGTCGCGGCGATCGTGGCCGTGGCCGGTTGGCCCTACGCCGGCGTTGTCGTTGCGCGGCCGGCGCTGATCGCGGCCGACCTCAGCGAAGAGCAGTCCCGGGTGTTGCTGCAGGAGATGCTGAAAAACGTTTACCGCGCGTTCGATTTCCGTGACGAGGAAGACGTCTACGACAAGCTCGCGCTGTCTGTCGACGGCGAGTTGCTCGCCGACATTTACCTGCAGAACCGCAAATCCTTTTCGGTACAGCGTGCCGGCGGCGCGCAGGCCAGGGTCAAGAACGTGGATATCCTGAGCGCCAGCGCCGAGCGCACCGACGACGGCGCTCTCGCCTACCGCATCCGCGGTAACTGGACCGCGACCGGCACCGTCGGCCACTGGGGCCATATTCACGTGCGCGAAAACCTCTACGACGCCGTGATCAGGGTCGAAGCCGTCGACGGCAAGTGGAAAATCACCGAACTCGAGATCGCCGAGGAAAAGCGCATCGAACCCGGCTACGCGCGCGAGCAGACCTCGGCGGCCGGTTGATGGACATAGCCGCACAGGACCGGGACGGGCGATGCTAAGCATTCGCGCGCTCGAATTCGGCTACGCGGACAGCGATTTTGCGCTTGCGATCGAGTCCCTCGAGGTCGCCGCCGGCGAGAAGCTCGCGGTCATCGGCCCGTCCGGATCGGGCAAGACAACGCTGCTGAATCTCGTTTCCGGCATCATCCGTCCCGACCACGGCGAAATCCAGGTAGCCGATACGCACATCGAGCGCCTTGCCGATGCCGCGCGCCGCGACTTTCGCATCAATAACATCGGCTTCGTGTTCCAGGACTTCGAACTGATCGACTACCTGAACGTGTTCGACAACATCATTCATCCTTACCGCATCAGTCGTGCGCTGAAACTGACCGCCGGGGTTAAGCAGCGTGCGCGTGAACTCGCCGGGCGGGCCGGCATCGGCGACAAGCTCGGGCGTTACACCGGCGAACTGTCGCAGGGCGAGAAACAACGCGTCGCAATCTGCCGCGCGCTGCTACCGGGACCGAAACTCGTGTTTGCCGACGAAGCTACCGGCAACCTCGACCCGCGCAACAAGGGCCGCATTCTGGACCTGTTATTCGACAACGTCGCGGAGCACGGCGCCACCTTGCTCGCCGTGACGCTCGATCATGAGCTGTTGCCGCGTTTCGACCGGGTGGTCGATTTCCTGGAATTTCACGCGCCGGGACCGACCTGATGCACGCGCTTTTCCTCGCCTGGCAATACCTCGTTTTCAACAGGTTCAGATCGCTGACCCTGGTCGCCTGCGTCACGCTGATCGCCGTGTTACCCCTGTCGCTGGAAGTGTTGCTCGATGAAAGTGAACGCCAGTTGCTTTCGCGCGCACAATCGACCCCATTGCTGCTTGGCGCCAGGGGCAGCGCGCTGGACCTGGTCATGAACGCACTCTATTTCGACGACGAGGTGCCGGAGCTGATTTCGATGCTCGCGGTGGACGAACTGCTGGCCATGGACCTGGCCGAGCCCCTGCCCCTTTATACCCGCTTTAACGCGCGCGATTTTCCGATTGTCGGTACCACGCTTGATTACTTTGACTTTCGCGGGCTAAAACTGGCCAAGGGCAGGCAAATGGCAGTGCTCGGAGAGATCGTGCTGGGCGCAAGCGTGGCCGAGTCATTAGGCCTGAAACCGGGTGACAGCCTGCTGTCTTCACCGCAGACCGTGTTTGATCTGGCCGGCATCTACCCCTTGAAAATGAAGGTTGTCGGTGTGCTGGAGCGTTCGCATTCGCCGGATGACCTGGCCGTATTTACCGATGTCAAAACCACCTGGGTTATTGAGGGCCTGGGCCATGGACACCAGGATGTCAGCCAGCTGACCGATGAAACCCTGATCATGCAGCGCAGCGAAAACGGCGTGGTCGCCAGTCCCAAGTTATTTCAATACAACGAAATCACGGCAGACAATATCGACAGTTTCCATTTTCATGGCGACGCCGCCGAGTACCCGCTCACGGCAGTCATCGTGATACCCGACGATACCCGGTCGTCCACCATTCTGCGCGGTCGCTACCTGGAAGCGGCAGGGATGCACCAGGTAGTCCTGCCCGAGAAAGTCATCGACGGCCTGCTGCAGAATATCTTTCGCATCAAGAACGTTCTCGATGCCGTCGTCGTACTAGTGGGCACGGCCACGTTGCTGGCGCTGCTGCTGGTGTTCGCGCTGTCATTGCGTTTGCGCCAGCGCGAACTGCTGACCATTTTCAAGCTGGGCTGCAGTCGCGCTACTATCACTTACCTGCTGGCGGCCGAGATTCTGATTATCGGGTTGGTCGCCGCGGGCTTGTGTGCCGCCCTGCTCTCCGTGGTCGACGGATACAGTAGCAACCTGGTTCGAACCCTGTTTATTAACTAAACCCGGCAGGCTGTCAGGATGAATGCTCGATGAAAATCAGAATTTTTACTCTTCTCAGTTGCTTCGCAATGATGGCGCAATTTGTAACAGCGGCCGTTACCGATGAACGGCTGCGCATCTACACGGTCAACTACCCGTTGCAATACTTTGCGCAACGCATTGCCGGTGACGACGCCGAGGTGTTCTTTCCAGCACCGGATGATATCGACCCGGCGTTCTGGAAGCCCGATGTGCAAACCGTTAGTGCCTATCAGGGGGCCGACCTGATCCTGTTGAACGGTGCAAATTATGCAAAGTGGGTTAACCGGGTCTCGCTGCCACGCAGGCGCCTGGTCGATACCTCAAAGGGTTTTGCCGAAAACTATATCGATTCCGGTTCCGGCATGGCGCATAGTCATGGCGGTGGCGAGGCGCATGCGCATGCCGGGGTTGCTTTTACCACCTGGCTCGATTTCAGACAGTCGATTCGTCAGGCCGATGCAATCAGGCAGGCCGTCATCAGGAAACGCCCGCAACTGCAGGCGCAAGTCGACAAAAATTTTGCCCGGCTTGAACGCGATTTGCTGGCCCTGGACGCCGAACTGGAAAGTATTGTTGCGGCTCGCCAGGACCAGGTGCTACTCGCATCGCATCCAGTGTATCAATACCTCGCGCGGCGCTATGGCGTCAGTCTGTACAGCGTGGTGTGGGAACCCGACGAGTTTCCCGATCCGTCACAATGGAAGGCGCTGGGGAATCTGGCGCAGACACACGCCGTAGAATGGATGCTCTGGGAAGGCACTCCTGCTACAGAGTCAATCGAGCAGTTAAAACAAATGGGCATCGGTTCGATCGTGTTCGATCCCTGCGCCAACCTGCCGGCGCTGGGTGATTTTCTAAGCGTAATGAAAAACAACCTGACGGAACTAAAAAAAGCTTTCTAATTTAAGAATCAAAGGGGTCAGTGTCGATTGATAGTCAGATAAATCTGTGACTACTCCCTGATTCCTGTTACCGCTATCGATTACCCGGCGTCTTTGTAACGTGCGCGCAACAGCTTTTTATCCAGTTTGCCGACACTGGTTTTGGGCAGGGCATCGAGCACTTCGATGCGTTCCGGCAGCGCCCATTTCGAGATCTGTCCTGCGTCGATATCGGCCTGTATCAAACTTCTGACTTCGCTGATTATGGTCTCTTCAGTCACCCCGGGGCTGCCGACAATGGTCAACATGGGGCGCTCTCCCCAGCGCTCGCTGGGTATGCCAAAGGCCGCGACCTCGACCACCCCGGCGCAGGCGGAAACGATGCTCTCCAGCTCCAGCGACGAAATCCATTCACCGCCTGATTTGATGGCGTCTTTCATACGATCGGTGATCAGCAGCGAGCCGCCGGTATCGATATAACCGATATCGCCGGTGTGCAGGTAACCGCCTTCCCAGAGGGTTTCGGATCCCTCTCGATTACCCGCGTAACCCTGCGTCAACCACGGCGCGCGCACCACGACCTCACCGGTGACCGAACCACCACGCGGGATATCGTTCATATCGAGATCGACAACTCTTAAATCGACCATCGGCATGGGCTTGCCGGTTTTGCAGCGAGTAGCGGGATCATCGTCAGCATCGACCTTATGAATCCCGGTCATATCCGCCACGGTGAGAACGGGACCGGTTTCAGACATGCCATAGCCAGCAAACAGGTTGATGCCAAGCTCGGTGGCGGCCCGCACCATACCCGGCGTCAGCGCCGCACCACCGATAATCACCTTCCAACTCGAAAGATCGACCTGCTCGGTTTCGTTGGCGGTTAACAACATATGCTGTATCGTCGGCACACAGTGCGAAAAGGTGACGCCCTCGGTTTTAATCAGGCGCAGTAACCCCGCCGGATCGTAGCGACCCGGATAGACCTGCTTCATCCCCATCAACGTGGCAGCGTAGGGAAAACCCCAGGCGTGGACGTGGAACATCGGGGTAATCGGCATGTAGACATCGCCACGATCGACCCGACTGCTACTGTCGGTCGAAGCTAATCCACCGACCAGCGCCAGCGTGTGCAGCACCAGTTGCCGATGGGAGTAAAACACCGCCTTCGGATCACCAGTCGTGCCGGTAGTGTAGAAAGTCGTCGCCACCGTGTTTTCATCGAAGTCCTTAAATTCGAAATCGGCATCACCGCTTTGCAGCAAGGCTTCGTATTCGTCGTCGCAGAATTCCGGCAACGGGGTTTCGGGGTCATCGCGCAGGAAGATAAAGCGAGGGCTGGTTTCGATACGCTCACGGATCTGGTCGATAATGGGAACGAAGTCGGCATGCAGCAGGATGAAATCGTCCTCGGCGTGATTGATGGTATAGAGAATCTGCTCCGGCGACAGGCGCACGTTAATCGTATGCAGTACCGCGGCCATCATCGGCACCGCGAAGAAGCATTCCAGGTAACGATGATTATCCCAGTCCATCACCGCAACGGTGTCACCGGGTTTGACCCCGATCGATGCCAGGCCGGAGGCGAGTTGGCCAACCCGTGCACGAAATTCCCGGTAACTGAATCGCCGGCTCTCGCCACTGACAATCTCCTGCTCGGGATTACAGGACATCGTGGTATGCCAGAGCTGACGGATCAACAAGGGATAGTCATAGGCGGATGTTGCGCGAGTTTCTTTCACGGAAATCTCCTGTCAACCGGCGAGTGCAGACAGGAATCTTAACAAACTAAAGTGATCAGCGTCATCCCGGCGCTCGAGCGACGTATCCTGCGCAGCGCTGGCGAGGCAACACCCGCTCGATGACCCTGCCGATATCAGGCACAAAAAAGGGCGGAACCCGGTCCGCCCTTTTTCGAGACACTTCAAGGGATGTTTCTAGAACTGATTCATCGTATTGTCTTTACCCGAGGCTTTCAGCGCCTGCGCTCCGGAGAAATACTCCTTGTGGTCATCACCCATGTCAGAGCCCGCCATGTTCTGGTGCTTCACACTGGCGACGCCGAGACGGATTTCCTGGCGCTGCACCTTGGAGACATATCCCAGCATACCTTCGTCGCCGAAGTAATCTTTCGCCAGGGTATCGGTAGAAAGCGCGGCGGTATGGTAGGTCGGCAGCGTAATCAGGTGATGAAAAACACCGGCTTCCCGCGCGGCGTCGGCCTGGAAGGAACGGATCCTGTCGTCCGCGGCCGCACCCAGTTCTGAATCATCGTAATCGGCGCTCATCAAGTTGTCGCGATCGTAGGCAGATACATCCTTACCTTCTTCGCTCCAGGCGTCGAAGACCTGTTGACGGAAGTTCAGCGTCCAGTTGAACGACGGGCTGTTGTTGTACAGCAGCTTGGCGTTCGGGATCACTTCGCGAATGCGGTTGATCATGCCGCCGATCTGCGCGAGGTGAGGTTTCTCGGTTTCGATCCACAACATGTCCGCACCGTTACGCAGCGCGGTAATGCCGTCGAGCACGCAACGGTCTTCGCCGCTGCCTTCGCGGAAACGTACCAGGCCGTTGGGCAGGCGCACCGGCTTGACCAGTTGACCGTTCTGCTTGATCACCAGATCGCCATCGGCAATATCGTCGACCGAGTCGACCGGCGTGGTTTCGAGGAAAGCATTGTACTGTGAAGCCAGGTCGCCTTCAGCGGTCGAAACCGGGATTTTCTGCGTCAGGCCGGCACCGAGAGAATCGGTACGCGCAACGATAACACCATCGTCGACAACCAGTTCGAGAAAGGCATAGCGCACGGCGTTGATCTTGGCGATGAAATCGGCATGCGGCACAGTGACCTTGCCGTCCTGGTGTCCGCATTGCTTGACGTCGGAGACCTGGTTTTCCAGCTGTATGCAGCAGGCACCGGCCTCGATTATTTTCTTCGCCAGCAAGTAGGTCGCTTCCTCGTTACCGAAACCGGCGTCGATATCGGCAATCATCGGCACGACATGCGTTTCAAAATTATCGATTTGATTCTGCAGGCCTTTCTCCTTGACGCTATCGCCCGCTTCTCGCGCGGCATCGAGCTCGCGGAACAAACCACCGAGTTCACGCGCATCGGCCTGGCGCAGGTAGGTGTAGATTTCCTCGATCAGTTCCGGCACGGTGGTTTTCTCGTGCATCGACTGGTCGGGTAACGGACCGAACTCGGAACGCAAAGCGGCGATCATCCAGCCAGACAGGTAGATATAGGAACCCTTCGTGGTGGACATGTGTTTCTTGATCGCAATCATCTTCTGCTGCGCAATGAAACCGTGCCAGCAACCGAGTGACTGGGTATATTTCGACGAGTCGCCATCGTAGGCGTCCATGTCTGCACGCATAATTTTTGCCGTGTATCTGGCGACGTCGATGCCGGTCTTGAAGCGGTTCTGTGCACGCATACGCGCGACGGATTCGGGATTGATCGCATTCCAGCTGTCACCCTGGGCGCCGCACAGCGCGGCAACATCGGGGATATCTTTTTGGTATAGAGTCATGGCCATGCCTTTGTATTCTGATTGAAAAAGTGACTCCATATTAAGATTTTCCTGATCATAATTGAAATAAATGGCATTTATATCTACTATTCACCAAATCAATATAGCTGCAGGAAAAAGTAATGCATAACGGGCGAATCGATCTCAATCTTCTCGAGTACCTGGATATCCTGCTGCGCGAACGCAACGTGACCCGGGCGGCCAGCCACCTGGGTTTAAGCCAGCCGGCGATGAGCAACGGGCTGGGGCGTTTGCGGGCTCTGTTCGATAACCCCCTGCTGGTTCGCACCAGCGACGGCATGACGCCGACCGAAAGAGCGCTTGAATTACAGCCGGTCATCCGCGAGGTGCTGGCCAGGGTCGACAAGGCGGTACAACCCCGCGCCGCCTTCGATGCGGCCACCGCAGAGCGTTTCTTTCGCATCATGGCAACCGATTATGCCGAGTCCACCATCTTCCCGCCTATCCTGCAGCGCCTGCGCGAAGCAGCCCCCGGCATTACGCTCGATATCATGACCCCGAGCGATGTCAGTGTTCTCGATGTCGAACAGGGCAAGGTCGACATGGTCATCAACCGCTTCGATTCGATCCCGCAGTCGTTCCACCAGAAAACCATCTGGGAGGATGACTTCGCCTGCCTGTTCAGTGTCGATAACCCGATTCGCAACAACTTTACACTGGAGTCTTATCTGCAGGCCCAGCATGTCTGGGTAAGCAAAACCGGCATGGGGGTTGGTGTCGGCATGAATCCCGACGATGTACAACGCCTGGGATGGGTTGACGAAGCGCTCAACCGTATCGGCAAACAACGACGGATTACCGTCTTTACCCGCCACTACCAGGCGGCGATGTTAATAGCCGAACAAAACGATCTGATTGCTACCGTTCCGGCAAAGGCGGCAAAACTGCAGGCGCATAATCCACGCGTGGTAGTGGAAAAGCCACCCTTCGAGATCCCGCCGATCGAATTGAAGATGGCCTGGAGTCCGCTATTGCAGAATAATCCCGCCCATCAATGGATGCGGCGCCTGATTGTCGAGGTAGCCAGGGAGCAGATTGCCTGAACAGGCTTATACGAATGGCCGGCAGTTGCAGCTCACCTTGTTAAGCGGGTAAGGCTTAAATGCCGAGATAAGCTTTACGCACGTGGTCGTTATCCATCAGGCTTCCGGCCTCGCCTTCCAGCGCGACACTGCCCGTTTCCAGCACGTAACCGTGACGTGACAGTTCCAGCGCCAGCTCGGCATTTTGCTCGACCAGGACAATGGATACGCCCTGTTTATTGATTTCGGTCAACAGGTGCGCGATCTCGCGCACGATTACCGGTGCCAGGCCAAGTGACGGTTCGTCGAGCAGAAGTATGCGCGGTCTCGACATCAATGCACGACCAATCGACAGCATCTGCTGTTCACCTCCACTCATGGTCCCCGCGGTCTGGTTTTTGCGCTCATTGAGCCTGGGGAAGCGCTCGAATACACCGGCCAGATCCTTGCGAATCTCCGCCTGATCATCGCGGGTGAATGCGCCGAGCAGCAGATTTTCAGTAACCGTCAAATCCTTGAATATGCGGCGGCCTTCGGGCACATGGGCAATACCCATTTTAAGAATCTTGTCGGCCGACAGGTGATCGATGCGTTGCCCGTCAAAAATTATCTCGCCCGCGCTGGGATGATTCAATCCCGATATGGTACGCAGGGTGGTGCTCTTGCCCGCGCCGTTGGAGCCGATCAGGGTAACAAAGTCAGCCTCTCCTGCTTCCAGCGAAACCCCCTTGAGGGCCGCGACCGGGCCGTAATGAACATGGATGTCGTTAACCTGCAGCAGCATTCTATCTGGCTCCGCCCAGGTAGGCTTCGATCACCTTGTCGTTGTTGCGTACCTCTTCCGGAGTACCCTGTGCCAGCACCTGCCCGAAATTCAACACGGTTAGATAGTTGCACAGGCCCATTACCGCTTTCATATCATGCTCGACGAGAACGATGGTAATGCCTGATTGCTGGACTTTTCGGGTCAAACCCATCATGTGACTGGTTTCTTCGCCGTTCATGCCGGCAAAAGGCTCATCCATCAGCATGACTTTCGGTTCTGAGACCAGTGCGATAGACAGCGCCAGTGCGCGCTGCGAACCCAGCGGCAGTTCGGCAGCGAGTTGATCCTTGCGCTCTATCAGCCCCATGAAATCGAGCACTTCCATTACCCTGTCGCTGGCCGCCTGCTGTTTTTGTCGGTCAAGGCCGAGCACCGCGGAAAATACATTCGAGCGCGCGCGGATGTGCGTCCCCACCAGGGCATTCTCGAACACGCTCAACTCCTGGAACAATGTTGTCTCCTGGAAAGTACGCACGATACCCATTTCCGCAATCGTGTGGGGCTGCCTGCCCTCGATGCTTTGCCCCTGGTAGTGAATACAGCCCGTGGTCGGGACCTGGAAACCGGCGATGTTTTTGAACATGGTGCTCTTGCCGGCGCCGTTGGGGCCGATCAAGCCTCGGATTTCACCCTCTTCAACCTGGAAGCTGACATTGTCCAGCGCGGTCAGGCCGCCAAACTGCTTGCTTACACTGTTGATTTCCAAAATGGCCATGAGTCTTCTATTAGATCCTATTGATCCGACAACGGCGGTTCAGGTGGCGGGGAACCGATACCAAACCATGATTTAATTTTTCCCGGAACGCTTTCCAGCCCGAGGGGCAGGAAGAGAATCGACAAAATGAGCATCGCGCCATAAATCGCTGGCCGCAATACCTCGAAACTGCGGATCGATTCGTCGAAAATAGTCAGCACTACCACACCGATAATGGGACCGTAAAACTTGTTGTAACCCCCGACAATCACCCAGATCAGAATAAAGACCATGAACCCGACGGTGAACTGGTTTGGCGTGACGCTGCCGAGATAATGGATTTTCAAGCCACCGGCGATACCGACGAAAAACGAACCCAGGATGAAAGCCAGCGCGCGATATCGCCAGGCGTCGACGCCGACCGACTCGGCCAGTGCCGACTTCCAGTGTATGGCGTGCAGGGTCAGCCCGACGCGCGAGTTTTCGATGCGATAGAGAATAAACAGGCACAGCATTACGACCGACAGGGAGAAATAAAAGTACGGGATTGGGTCCAGGAAATCGATACCGAAAACGATCGGCGCCTCAACGCCCCTCAAACCGCTGGTGCCGCCGAATACACCGACGAATTCCACCCAGGTCAGGCGAATTGCCTCCCCCGCGGCGAACGAGCCGATCAGGAAATAAAACTGTGTCATCCTCAGTAAAGGAAAACACAGCAGTGCAGCCACCAGTCCGGCAGTCGCGCCCGCCAGCGGCAGGGTAAACCAGATTGCGAGATCGAAATGATTGACCAGCAGGGCAACGGTATAAGCCCCTACCCCCATCATAACGGCGTGTATCAACGACCACTCACCGGTCAAGGTAACCAGCCGATAGCTGCACACCGCCAGTACATTGATGGTCAGGAAAATCAGCAGATCCTGGTGATGAAAGCTGAGGAAATGTGGAATAGTCAGCAGAGCGGCCAATGCAATCGCGCCGATTACCATTCTCTGCATGGTGGATCCGCTATTGCTATTCACTGACCTTCGCTCCCATCAGGCCGGTCGGCTTGACGATAAGCACGACAACCATCAATACCAGGCCGCTGATCGTGGCGATGGTGCCGCCGAAGTAAACCGTTACCAGGGTATGAAACACGGCGTACAAAAAGGCGGCGAGCACGGCGCCGGACAGGCTGCCTACTCCACCGACGATAGTTACGATGAACGCCGTGACAATGACGTTATGTCCCATATGGGGATTGATATTGGTCAGTGGCCCGATAAGCCCGCCGGCCAGGCCCGCCAGCGCGGTGCCAACCCCGATCGCAATTACCGAGATCCTGTTGGTGTTGATGCCCTGCAACTCGGCCGCTTCCCGATCCATCGCCACGGCGCGCAGCGCCCAGCCGAACTTACTGCGCGTCAGGAAAAACCAGAGCGTCCCCAGTGCTGCCACAGAAATAATCAGGCTGAAGACCCGCTGGTAGGGAATGCGCAGCAGGTCGAACAGGACCAGGGTACCGTGAAAAGGCGGTGGCACCTGCTTCGATGGTCCGTCGCCACCAATCAGTGCCGCAATCACCTGCAGGATAAACAGGACGCCGATCGAGCAGATCAATCCCGCCAAAGGGTCCGAGCGTGTCGGCCGGAACAATAATCGCTCCATCAATAGCCCGATCGCGGTCACCAGGACAATCGCCGCGGCAATGGCAGGAATATACCCCAGGCCGAACTGCGCGTGCAGCAACCAGATCGTGAAAGCGCCGGCCATGACCAGCTCGCCATGAGCAAAGTTAACCACCCCCATGACGCCGAAAATAAGCACCAGGCCGACGGCAAACAGGGCAAAGAACCCGCCCTGGACGAGGCCGTTTACGATTGATTGGAGAAAGAGCTCTATCTTATTGTCCTGCTATGAAATCTACGGTGAATGGCGGGTAGTTCGAAAGCGCGCGCCAGGATTTCATGCGTTACCGCTGCGACGTTGACGCGTCATTAGATTATTCAACGCTAAACGCCGCAGCGACAATGCCTGCTGGCCTCCAGGAGGCTACCGTTAACTGACAGTCCTGAGACCGTGCGACTTCATGTACTTGATCAGAACATCGGAATGCTTGTCCAGCCAGTCGGTAACGCTGGCGAACTCCTGGATCCGTGTCTTGCCACCCTCGATAACCACGACAGGCCAGCGACCAACCACAATGTTGTCCCGGCCCCAGAGTTCCTTGCCCCACCATTTACCGCCACCAAAGACAAATTCCGGGTTCGGGTTGCTTTGCAGAGCGTTCAGAACCTTGCTCGGATCGGTGCTGCCTGCCGCTTTTGCGCCTTCCAGCCAGTTCAGCATGATGGCAGGGTATTCCCAGGATACGGCGGACCAGTCGTTCGGATGCCGCTTTCTGAATTCGGCATCGAAACCGGCCGGATCGGGGAAGCTGATACCTTTTTCCTGCAATTTGGGATCGTCGAAAGAAGGGAACTGGTGGATCGTGCCGTCGACGAATTCCTGGCTTGTCTTGGCAATTACTTCCTCGTGATAATCCAGCGTCGTGGAGATGATTTTACCCTTGAAGCCCTGGTGATAAAGCTGCTCCATCAGGGGCGTGGTGTAGAAGCTGGTTGCCATGCAAAAAATATCAGGCTTCTTTGCCAGCACCGAACTCACGATTGGCGCGAAATCAGTAACGTCGAAGCCGTGCAAATTCATGTCGACAACCTCGATACCGGCGACCTCAAACGCGGCCTGGTAAGTAGCGGCCGCCTGCAACCCGTACTCAACGTCGTTGTTGGTCACAATCACCGCGGTTTTGGCATCAGGAAAATTCCTGGCCAACCATTCAACGCCCGTAACAACATAAAGCGGATGAGATTCACAGGTAGCGACCAGGTGTTCAGTATCGGGCGTGACATCGCTGGATAACAGCGTGGTGGTGAACACTTTTTTGCGCTCACCCCAGGGCATGACCGCACCGACGGTCGCACCGCCAAGCATCATCACCATTTTGACCTCGTCTTCCGAGACCATTTTCTTGTAACCCTGAACGGCTTTCTCGATATCGTAGCCGTGATCGTAGGACACGATGTCAAGTGCATACTTGTCACCACCAATTTCGACGCCACCAGTGGCGTTGAGTTTATCCGCGACGATCTGGCAGCCATAGAGTCCGGGCAGCCCCTATGGTGCGTAGTCGCCGGTCATCGGTATGTTCATGCCGACTTTAAGGGTTTTCTGCCCTGCCGCGAAAAGGCCTGTCGGTAAACCTGAACCGGCTACGATTGTGCCGGCAGCAGTCGCCTGGATAAAGTTTCTGCGTGTAATTCCCATAATACCCTCCTCAAGGATTGTTCTGGTTATGTCTTTACTTTTAGTTGCAAAACCATATCACACCAGTCGGGCTGAATGCGATGGTTTACGCCGACCCTGGCGTCATTTCCTTATCGAATCATGTAAACCTTACGAATCGTTTCCTCCACCCGGCAGGTGCCCTTCCAGTCCTTCGGAAAAAAAGCTGCCGTATCCGGTTCAATTTCGATGACATCGCCGGATTCATGCGTGTAAGTACAACGCCCTTCCAGAAAGTGGCAAAACTCGTCCGCCGTCACATGGCACTCCCAGAAACCGGGCGTACAGATCCAGACGCCGGTCTCGGACTCACCATTCGGGCCCTGGTGCAGGATAACGCCGGAGGTATGCGACTCACCCTCGATCATCGTCGGGATAATCCCCCAGTCGACTACGTCCGTGATCGGGCGGGGCTCTTTAAGTACAGGTGTTTTCATCGATACCTCAGCGCAGCATGTATACGTTGCGCAGGGTTTCGTGGGCAACGCACTGACCACTCCAGCCTTGCAGAAAATGAACCACGGTTCCCGGAGTCACCTCGATGACCTCGCCTTCGTCGCTGGTGTAGGTCGCGCGACCCGAAATGAAATGACAGAGTTCGTCTCCGGGCAGGCTCAGGCGCCAGGTACCCGGCGTGCACACCCATAATCCCGCTTCCGATTTCTGGTCATCACTGGCCCACAAGAGGATACCGCTTGAGTGGGACTGTCCTTCGAGCATATCCGGCTGATCACCCCAGTCCGTCAGGTCACCGATAGTGGTTGTCGGCGCGATGTGTGGAGCCGAAGACGCCAGGCCCGCATGTGCCATCAGCCGTGATCCTTCAATAACTGGTCGAGTATCCCGGCGGCTCTTTCAGGGCCGTTAAACTGTTGCATGTGCGCTGATGTTGCCGCCATTTTCGCTCTCATGTCGGGATCCGTCAGGCAGGTATCTATCTTTGCCTTCAACTCTTCCGGCTGCCAGTCGGAACGATGCATCTTGAAACCATGACCGGTCTCCTCGACGCGGGTTGCGTTGTCATGACCGTCCCAAACGTAAGGCATGATGATGGCCGGCTTGCCGAAATACAGGCATTCGGTGAAAGTATTGTTACCGCCATGATGAATAACCAGGTCGACCTGTGAAATCAGGGTCGGTTGCGGAAACCACTCCTTGACCTGCACGTTAGGCGGCAAATCGTGATATGCGTCCAGATACTCGCCCACGTTTACCAGCACGCGATAGGGCCAGTTCCCCATTTCACCAATGATGCGGTTCAGTAAATCGGTGTCGCCGCAGCCAAGGCTGCCAAAACTGAGATAAATCAGTGGCGCATCATTGTTCGCTGCGAAGGTCGGGATCTCGTAGTCAGCCTCTTTACGCACGCAACCTTCGAGGAATTGAAAACGCTTCGGATCGAGCGGGTTGCGTCGTTTGAATTTTACTGGTTCCGGGTACAGCAACAGGTTCATATAAGGCGAGGATTCAAAAAACTCTCCCAGCGGATAGGGTTCTTCGCCGCATTGCGCCAGGAACTCGTTGAATTCGTCGTGAATCGGCTTGATCACTTCGTTGAAGCGCTCGAGGTAAGCTTTGTGGCATGCGTGATCGTTTTCACCACATCCGGACAGGTGCGGCGGTATGTCCGGGTCGGTGATCTCGTTTTCGCTGCAGGAGATAATCCGCACCCAGGGAACACCGTACTGTTTGCAGGCCGGGAACAGGATGACATTGTCGACACAGATCAGGTCGGGTTTGACCTTGTCGAGAACCGCGGGAAGATCTTTCTCCGCCCAAACCGAAGTATTGACGATGTTAGCCCAGCATTCCTTCACATAGTTATCGATCTGCTCGTAAGGGGTTTTGGCAAAATTGGGGATGTGACCATCGATGAAGTCCGTCCAGTACTTCGCCATCTCCTCTGGCTCCATCGGCTCGGACATATTTACCGCGTGCTCCTCGAACCCATAACCCGAGTAGACCCCGGAAAGACCCGGATCAGTCAGGAAAACCGCCTTATGCCCGAGTTTTTCACAGGCTTGCGCGATGCCGACGGAGTTCAGCGCCGGCCCGTAATAGGCCTCCGGAAAAAATGCGATAGTTTTGCCTTCACTCATTTTGATATGCTCCTCGATTGATAGTTATTCTGTTTTTTGTGGCATTATACTGCGAATTGCGATCTCGTAAATGCAGCAGACTGATGGCGCTTACCCAAACTGGTCGCACCACCGCCTGCGATAGATTTTGCAGCTGGATAAGCGAGGAAATATAAACATGGCAAAACGAACTTCTGCCCTTGACGCTACGGTGCGTGCACTGGGCGCCGAGATGGGCGAATGGAACGACATGGCAGTCGCTTTCGGCTTTCCCTGCGACCCGCATCTCGAGCACGACGCAATCCGTGAGACGGTGGGCATGTGGGACACTTCGGCGCTGACCAAGATCCACGTGCGCGGGCTCGACGCACTGGCTGCCGTCGATTATCTGGTGACCCGCGACATGACCCGTATCGGGGTTGGCCAGTCGGCTTACTGCCCTATCCTGCAGGACAACGGCTATTTCTGCGATGACGCGATCATCTTCCATGTTGCAGAGGACCACTTCCTGGTAGCGAGTGCGATCGGTCCCACCCACGAACTGTTGCAGGACTATGCCCACGGCAGGAAACTGGACGTCGAGCGTGACGAAGAGCTGCATATCATCACGCTGCAGGGGCCCAAATCCATCGAATTGCTCGATGCGCAAACCAGCACCAACCTGCGCAGTCTGCCGTTTTGTCACCAGCTCGACACCAATCTCTTTGGCCAGGATATGATGCTGTCGCGCACCGGATATTCCGGCGAACGCGGATACGAACTTTTCATGGGCGCTGACGTGGTGGTCGAGGTCTGGCAGGAGCTGATGCAACAGGGTCGCGCTTTCGGACTCAGGCCGATTTCTTTCGGCGGACTGGAAATGGTGCATATCGAAAGCGGGCTGATGGCCTAAGGGGCCGAGGCCACCGAGCAGAACACGCCCTGGGAAGTCGATATGGGATGGGCCGTGTCACGCAACAAGGGGGACTATCGCGGCAAACAGGCCCTGTTTGAGCTTGAAGGCAAGGAGAAGGTTAAGTTCTTCGGCGTAGTCGCGGACCACGACGATGTCGTCGAGCACGGTGCTGAGCTTTCCATCGACGGCGAAATCGTGGGCAACGTCACCACCCCGGCCTACTCCCGGCGTCTCGGAAAATCCCTCGCGCTGGTGCACCTGATTCCGTCCGCTGCCGTGGCGGGAACCCCGCTGCAACTGAAGGGCCCGACCATACAATGCAGCGCCACCGCTGCGAGTATCCCCTTCGTCGATCCACAACGAAAACGGCTTCACGCCATGTAATGTCACCAGACCGGATATGCTTTAGCGCAGGGCACAGTAAGGGTATTAAATGATGTTCGAACAAAGGACCAGGGCTCTCAAAGACCGCATGCGCGAGCACGGTATCGATATCGCAATGATTACCGATGACGACGCGGTCTATTATTTCACCGGGTATTACGATTACCTGCACATGGAATTCGGGCGGCCGACCATCCTGCTGGTTCATCGCGACGGTGAAACACTGCTCGTCACCCCTGCCATCGACTACAACACCGCACTGGACAGTGCCCGGGTCGACCGCATCGAACCCTGGAACGACGGCATGGGTAACGAATGGCGCGAACACCTGCCCGCGGCCTTTAAAGGCCAGCCCCGGGTTGCTATCGAGCCATACCATATGCCTGCCGTGATCAGGGAGTACCTGAGCGAACTGGTCTCCGGAACGTCGCTCCACGACATCACCCCGCTGATTGCCGCGATGCGTATGATCAAGTCACCCGAAGAGTTGCAGCTGGCGCGACATGCCGGTGAAGTGGCCACGGCGATGATGCAGGCCGGCAGGAAGGCTATCACTCACGGCGTGCCGGAGTACGAAGTTGCGCTTGCGACCTCGATGGCGGGCACCAGGAAATCGGCGGAACTGCTGCGCCAGCACTACACCGACACCAGCATGTCACCCAATACCCACTTCCTGCAGATCATGGCATCGGGCGAGGAAATCACCCGTACCCACCATCGGGCAAGCAATCGAATCATGCAGCAGGGTGAACCTGTATTCCTGTGCTTTTGTGGTATGACCAACTTTCACCGTTTCAAGCTGGGCTTCGACCGCACCTTCTGGATCGGCGAAATTGCCGATAAGACCCAGCAATCCATTTACCAGGTTGCCATTGACAGCCAGGCTGCCGCTTTAGCCGAACTAAGGCCCGGGGCCGTGGCCGAGGACGTGCACGCGGCCTACGCCGAGGTTATCCAGTCGGCGGGCTACGATTATCCGTTTCGCTGCGGCCGCGGCACCGGCTTCAGTTTCCTGGAAAAGCCGCAACTGGTGTTTGGCGACAAAACCGTCCTGAAACCAGGTATGGTGCTCGCGGTCGACGGTTCGGTAACAAGCGACCGCTTCCGTGCCCAGGTTGGAGACAGTTTCATTCTGACCGGGGATGGTTACGAGGCAGTGACCTCGCATCCCAAATCCCTGCAAGAAGTAATTATTCACTGAGGCAAGAGTGTGTATCGACCGGGCACGGTGGCGTTTGATCCAGCCAGGCATTTTGCAGCATCTATGTGCCGGCTTCTTCTAATTCTTTTCCTGTTGCGCGGCCGTTACCAGAAAAAACAGTTTGAGCAAAAGCAGCACCCAGGGTGTGCCATGCAATAACAGATCGAAAATATCGATAGGTGCGACCAATTCACCCGCAACCAGCATTTTAAGTTTTTCCAGCAGATGTGGTTCCGGCATAAACGGCGCCAGGCCGAGCGTCAGACACAGCACGACCAGCAGCGTTAAAGGAATTTTATCCAGTAGTTTGCGCATTCAGACTGTTTGCAACCTCGTTAAACGGTTGTTACTCGGCATAATGTTTCCATCTGGCAATCCGGGAACAGTATACGCTGCAGAATTCATCTGCCAAAACACGGGTATGCCGGCTGAAAAGAGGCAGGATTCACTTTTCCCGGTTTATCTCGTCCTGCAGGTACTGATTGCGCTCCTGCAGCGTTCTGATCAATCCGTCCACGCCATCTCTTCTGATCGCGCGTGCGAAGCTCGAACGATAATTGGTTACCAGGCTGATCTCATCGACTCTGACATTGAAAACCTTCCAGCCATCTTCACCGAGGCGCAAGCGGTAGTCGATCGGGATCGGGAATTCCCCCGGCTGATTGTACGTGGTTCTAACTGTAACCACGCCGTCAGTCTCGCTACCGTCCATTGGCAGGTATTCCGGCTCCTGTTCGGTATATTCGACCAGGGCCGAACTATAGGTGCGCACCAGTAACATGCGAAACTCCGTTACTATCGCCGAATTCTGTTCGTCGCTGACGCGGTCCGCGTATTTTCCTAGCGCTATTCCGGCCATCGCGGTGAAATCAAAATGAGGTAACACCTGTTCCTCGACCAGACGGTAAACTTTTTGCGGGTCACTCTTATAGGTATCCAGATTATCCCTGATCTCGGCCATCACGCTGTTTGTAGTTTGCCTGATCAATTGCTCAGGACCGGTCGCCGCCATGACAGGTAATGAAATCAGCAGAATTAAACAGGCAATTAGATTTTTCACTGCAATACTCCATTCACACTTGTAGTGTGGACACATGGCCAACGAAGTTATTCACTTCGCGCAAGTGGCACGCACAAGAATATCGATACTATACATTCGTTTTGCGTTTAGCCACGGAATGTTATATTTCCTGCCGTCAACAATGAACTGCAACCCGATCCGGAGGGGAGATGAAAGGACCGAGCGCGGAACTGCGGGGTGAAGTTTTCACCAACGCCCTGCCGGCAGAAGATCCGGTGTTGTACGGCAGTGCAAAACTGTCACCCGACGGTGCGTTCGAGGCGCGCAGCCAGCATAGTTTCGAACTGACCTATACCTGCGGGCGCTACGGTCTCGACGACACCGGTTCGATTCGTATCGTTTTTCGCTTCACCGCGGATGGTGGCGACCTGCAGATGGACGACCCGTCAGCCCTGAACTACGTCACCGCGTCCAGTTCCAACGGGGTGCCGCTGGCGCTGAAATTCGACGTCAACGGACACCAGAGACCCTGGTACCAGGCACTGACGGTAACCGTAACCCGCGGCTACCTGAGTGAAGGCGATACCGTCACCGTAGTCTACGGCGATACCCGCCAGGGCTCACCCGGGCTGCGCCTGCAGTCGCTGTGCGAAAGTGCGTTCACCTGGCGCGTGTTCGCCGATGTTTGCGCCACCGGCCACTATGTACCTGTCCAGGAAAGCCCTGTTATCAGCATCGTCCCGGGACCGCCAGCCATCTGGAAAGCAGTACTGCCGACTCTGCGCCGACCCGGCGAGCCGTTTCGCCTGAGTCTGAAGGCAGAGGATGCCTATGGTAATCCGTCGGACCAGGTAGATACCGAACTCAGGCTGCTGTCGTCGACGCCGGTCGACGGCCTGCCCGCTACCTGTCGCTTCGCCCCCGGGGCACGTGCCCTGGTGATCGACGGGTTAAGCCTCGCGCAGGCAGCGGAGTTCGATATCGAGATCACTACCCTGGACGGCAACCATCTCGCTCGTTCAAACCCGATGATCGTACGCGCCTCGCCTTATGCCGCTTACTGGGGCGATATGCACGGGCAAAGCGGCGAATCAGTCGGCATCAACAGCGCGCGCGAGTATTTCCAGTTTGCGCGCGATCTCGCCTTCCTCGACGCCACCAGTCACCAGGCAAACGACTTCCAGGTCAACGAACCCTTCTGGCGGCACATCAACGAACTAACCGCCGAGTTCCAGCAGGACGGAAGATTCCTGACCCTGCCCGGGTATGAATGGTCAGGCAACACCGGCGTCGGCGGTGATCGCAACGTGTACTTTCGTAACGAGGGCCGCACCATCCGGCGATCGTCACACGCGCTAATCGAAAATCGGGAAGCGATCGATAACGACGCACCGACCGCGCGCGACTTGTTTAACGACCTGCAGCACGAAGACTGCATCGTCTATGCACACATCGGCGGACGCCCGGCCGACGTCGCCTACGCGCATGACCCTCGCCTCGAGACCGCAATGGAAATCCATTCTGCCTGGGGCAGTTTCGAGTGGCTCATGGCAGATTGTTTTGCCGAGGGTTACCGGGTTGGTGTCGTCGCCAACAGCGATGGTCATAAGGGCCGCCCGGGCGCGAGTTATCCGGGCGCATCCCAGTTCGGCGCCTACGGCGGCCTTACCTGCTTTCTCATGGACCGGCTCGATCGTGATTCGATGTTCGATTGCCTGCGTCAACGACACCATTACGCGACGACAGGCGACCGAATCCACATCGACCTTGCCGTCACTGCCGCCAAACCCCTGATTCGTTTTGACCGGGATCCGGCCATCTTCGACGGCAGCGGCAACGCGACCACGTCTCTTAAAATGGGCGACATCGCGCAGACGGAGAATGACAGCGTTAATCTCAGCCTGAGCGTTCACGCGCGTTCGCCGATCGAAAGAATCGACATCTTGAATGCCATGGAAACGGTAACCACGATTCGCAACCCGGCGGAATCGCAGGGAGCGGACCGGTTACGCGTGCTCTGGCGCGGTGCGATGGTCAAGGGCCGGGGAGCGCGAGCGACATGGCGGGCGCGCGCGATTTTCGATAACTGCAGGATACTCGAAACCAGGGAGATCAATGCCTGGAATCCGGACCGGGTGTTAACCCGTGACAGCGAAAACACGCTGAGCTGGGAATCGGTAACCGCTGGTAACTTCGGCGCTTTCGACGTCTGGCTCGACGAAAGCGATGACGCCAGAATTCATCTCGAGACCGGTCACGTCGATACCAGCCTGGAACTGGTTACGGTCGGCCGCGAAGACACCATTATTCCGGCCGGGGGCCTGGATCTCGAAGTCCGCCTGTTCCGTCTGCCCGCGAGCTTGCAGGGCGGGCCGATCAGCGCATCGATCGATGTGCCGGTGCACGGCCGGGGCGACAACCCGCTGTGGATTCGAGTGACCACCGAAGACGGCTTTCAGGCATGGACCAGCCCGGTATACCTGTTCAGAAAATGAGTCACTGCAGGCGCGGCCGGTACTCGACAACGCCTGCAATTCGCTTCACATTCGCAACTTCGCCAGCAGGTGGAGAGTCCTTCGCCGCAGGCAACCGGGTGGTAAGTGATTAGAACTTGTATGCAACACCGACCAGGTAGACCCAGGGGTCGATCTCTACACTGTCAGCCTCGATTTTGGTGCCGCTATCTTCGCCTTTTAAAGTGGCATCAGTTTCGATGTCGATCCACCACACGGTGGCGTTCAAAGCGATGTTATCGGTAACGAAATAATCGATGCCGGCCTGCACAGCCACTCCCCAGGACTCGTCCAGATCCAGGTCGTATTTTTCGCCAAGGGCGGTTTCCAGCTCTTTACTGGCATCTTCATCGAAAAAGTTGGTGTAGTTCAGTCCCGCTCCAACGAAGGGCTGGAATTTGTTATCGCTGCCGCCCATGAAGTGATACTGTACGGACAGGGTTGGTGGCAGGTGACTGGTGTCACCAATCTTGCGGATATCTAATCCTTCAAGGCCTTTGGCCCTGATATCATGGTCGAAGGGGGTGGCTGCCAACAGTTCGAGACCGATCTTATCGGTCACCATCCAGGTGGCAGTCAGGCCCAGCTGGGTATTGCTATCGACGCTGTTAACCTCGGCATCCAGACCAGTCCCGTCAAGCGTTATTTCGTCGCTTTCAACATCGTAGGGATCGACGGTGGCGGCACCTGCGCGGACGATGATATCGCCGGCCTGGCGAGAAGCCATCACCTGTGCTGGCAATAGGTACTGGCCGCGACAATAGCGGCTATGAGAATGCGTTTTTTCATATTAGTTGTTCCGGTTATTGTTGATCATCAGTTATGTTACCGAGCACATTCTCATCCAGAAAAAACTCGCTGTTATTGATCTGAATCAACAACGCAAACAATCGAAAACTCGACTCAGCACTGCGCATCAATAATTCGATGGTGTTGCGTAATCAGGCAATAGCAAGTTGCTCGACAGCATTCATTTGAAGTCGCACAGGTTATCGCTTAAACCGGGAAACAGTGGTCTATTGGATAAGTATTGGCCGATTCTCGTGGTTCGTAACCTGGTGTTCCGATAGAACTACGCGGGTTGATTCTTCTGTTCGAATAAACGCTTGCGCCGTTCCCTGATAGAGGCATCGCCGGCCTCGGTGCCGTCGTGGAAACTGCCGAAGACCTTGTCCCATGGCGTTTCGTAGGAGCCGTAGTTGCAGTCGCAGAAACGGTGGTGCAACTGATGCATGAAATCACCGAGTTGCAGGCTGAAGAAGCGGGTCAGGCGCACATTGTGATAACCACAGTGCGAGGTCGGACCAGCGACGGTGTGAAGCATCGCGTTGAAGATTACATGGATCGGATGACTCGCGACGAAGAAGTAAATCGCCAGATCCGAGTACAGGAACAGGTGCTCGACCGGGTGCATCGCATGGCCCGACCACGGCCCGGTGTTGACGTTCTTGTGGTGCCAGGAGTGGAACCAGCGGTACAGCGGTTCAACATGACCGAGACGATGGTACCAATAAAAATGAAAACCACTCCAGATCGGAATGATCAACATCAGTCCGATAAACCAGGCGGGGTTTTCGCTGAAGGTGATCAGCGTCGCATGACCATTGGCATAAGCCCACAGCATCACGGCCTCCCACAGCGTACCAATCGGTACCGCACCGACCAGCGTCCAGAACATGTTGTCCCAGACCTGGTTGCCGAAATGGAAACGCTTAGAGTTTTTGATCATCGGTCGCGCGTCGTAGTGCTCATCGTCACCCTGACGCCTGAAGGTATAAAGCAGCAGGTGCAGGCCGCCGGCGACCACGAGCACAATCACGAGGTTGCGCAGCCCGATCTCCAGGATCCAGTCAAACCGGAATTCGCGGGCGCGCTCGAGTGACGGTGTAAACCAGGTCCAGGCCGCAATCGCAAGCACCAGCAGCAGGAAGCGCTGGTTGAATGGACGCCAGACGTTTCCCAGGTACTTCAGGCTTTCGCCCAAATTGAACGGCAGTTCGAAATACGGTGCCTGCTTCACCGGCAGCGCAGGCGTGAAATTCCAGGTGCGGCGCTTTGCGCGCTTCAGGGTCGGCGCTTCGCTCGCGCCGGGGACAGAGGTTTCCGAGGCCATGGGAGTTGACTCCAGTCAGGTTTGAAGTAATTGAAGCAGCATTAGCGTTAATCAACAAGCTGTGTTTAACTATGCTTTGATTTAGTAAAACTTAACCTTAAAACAATATGCCCCTGCCCCAGGACATCCCATCGCTGAACTGGTTGCGTGTTTTCGAAGCCGCCGCGCGCATGGAAAACTTTGCCCGGGCAGGTGAATTACTGAATCTGAGCACCTCGGCAATCAGCCAGCAGGTCAAGGCGCTGGAAAATCATTTCGATGAAAAACTGTTCGTTCGCCACGCGCGCAGCGTTGAATTGACCGATGCCGGGCACGCCTTTCTGCCGGCGGTGCGCCAGGCGCTGAGAACAGTCGAGGAAAGCGCGGCCTCGCTGTTCGGTGAAGAAAAAGGCAACACGCTTACACTGCAGGCAACGCTGGTTTTCGCCAACGGCTGGCTAGCGCCGCGCCTGCCCGACTTCAGCCGCCAGCACCCGCGGGTACAACTGCATCTGAGCGGCGCCTATCGTGACCAGGATTTTCAGCGCGCCGGTGCCGAGCTGAAAATTCTGTTCGGCCCGGTACACCGCAGCTGGGCGCAATGCGATCGTCTGTTCGACGAAACCGTCTACCCGGTTGCGACTCCCGAAGTCGCGGCCTCGCTGCGCAGTGTCGACGATTTGCGGCAGCACCGGTTGATCCAGATTTCCACGCACCGCATCAACTGGAATCAGATCCTGCACGCCGCCGGAATCGAATCGGTCCCGACCCGGCAAATGTGTTTTATCGAGGATACGCCGATGGCGATGGCAATGGCTGCCGCCGGTTACGGCATCGCGCTGGCTCGTTCGCCTACTACCGATGACCTGGCCGCAAAGTTCGGACCGGAGGTCTGTGACTATCTTCCCGGCCTCAAAAGCAGCGAAGCCTACTACCTGGTCTATCAAAACGTTGAGAGCCTCTCGTTCGCGGCTACGGATTTCCGCGACTGGCTGCTCGAAGAGATCAAAAGCTGAGCACGCTGATCCTTAAAGATAGTAACCGGGTGCATTTTCACTGCTTTCCATGTTACTTTTCGTGTTTCCGGGCGGCTACATTGAGCATGCCCCGGTATAGATAGATTAAAAACAGCACATAAACGTTTTTCTGTAGTAATTAAATTAATTAATCACCCAACAAAGAAACTTTATTTGTTATTCTAGCGAGCATCATTAGCATGACCTCGCTAAAGTCAAGATATTGGAGCCCCCATGTTCGATACCAGTCCTTTCTACGATTTGTTAGGTTTCCTGACACCCACCATCATGCAGACTTATATCGTTCTCATGTTCCTGGCGGTAGTCGGTGGTACCATCGTCGACACGATTCACAAAAAGAGCGCCAAATACTTCTTTGAAAACGCCCAGAAAGCCCAGCGATCGGCCAGGCGTACCGTAACCAGTGGCGAAAAGACCTCTTTGGCAATTGCCACCCTGACCAACGAGGTGCTGACTTCTTCCGAGTTCTGCAATCCGCAGCGCCGCATGTCGCACCTGTTGACAATGTACGGTTTCATCATCTTCATCGTCACTACCGTGACCTTGATTTTCGGCTACCCGACGCCCGCCGAACCCGCTCCCGGGTTGCTTGTTTTCCTGTGGCATCTTGGCGCCCTGATGGTCTGTGCCGGCGGTTACTGGTTCTGGTTCTTCATCCGTGTCGATTTGAATTCGGAAGGCAACCCCTGGCATCGCCTGGTGCGCGCCGACCTGTTTATCCTTTCCTTACTCTCCACGACCACGTTTGCATTGCTGTGGTCGTTCGGGCAAGCATACGTTTTCTGGGGCAGCCTGTTTTTTGCCCTGTTCATCATTTCAAGCACCGTGCTGTTTACCACCGTGCTGTGGTCGAAATTCGCCCACATGTTCTTCAAGCCAGCGGCCGCTTACCAGAAAAAAATCACCAAAGCAGACGGTTCGCAAGAGAATCTGCCCGATCTGGGCGAGCTGACGGATGCCGATCTTCAAAACAGGTATCCCGATATCCCGACTTACATGGGTGAAAAACCACCTTACATGGGGCTCGGTATCAAGCGTGAATCTCCTAACCATTATTAAATCTGTGTAACCGATTAATTCTGTGTAACCGATTAATTTAGAAAGAGAAACATTATGCCTACTTTTGTATATATGACTCGCTGCGATGGTTGTGGACATTGCGTTGATATCTGCCCTTCGGACATCATGCACATCGACCCGACCCTGCGCCGCGCATACAACATCGAACCCAACATGTGCTGGGAGTGTTACTCCTGCGTCAAGGCCTGCCCTCACAATGCGATTGACGTTCGCGGTTACGCAGACTTCGCTCCGCTGGGCCACTCGGTACGGGTAATTCGTGACGAGGAAAAAGGCGTCATTGCGTGGCGGATCAAGTCCCGTAACGGTGAAACCGATATGAATCTGCTGGCGCCGATCACGACCAAACCCTGGGGCACAGCCATCCCTAAACTGTCCGAGGCGCCTGATCCCGGCCAGGACATGCGTGACAGCCAGCTGTTATTCAGCGAGCCGAAGTATGTGCGCATGGACGACGGCGATTTGCATACCCTGGAATCCAACGGACTTCAAATGAAAGCAGGGGTTTACTACTAATGCCTAAGACTATCGTAGAAGACAATATTGATATCCTGGTCGCAGGTGCCGGCCTCGGTGGTACCGGTGCCGCCTTCGAAGCGCGCTACTGGGGTAAGAACAAGAAGATCGTAATCGCTGAAAAAGCCAACATCGACCGTTCCGGCGCCGTGGCGCAGGGTCTTTACGCGATCAACTGCTACATGGGAACCCGTTTCGGTGAGAATAATCCCGAGGATCACGTGCGTTACGCGCGTATCGACCTGATGGGCATGGTGCGCGAAGACCTGCTGTTCGATATGGCGCGTCACGTCGACTCGACAGTACACCAGTTCGAAGAATGGGGTTTGCCGATCATGCGCGATCCCAAGTCCGGCTCCTATTTGCGCGAGGGTCGCTGGCAGATCATGATTCACGGTGAGTCATACAAGCCTATCGTCGCCGAAGCTGCCAAAAAGTCAGCTGACAAGGTATTCAACCGTATTTGCGTCACTCACCTGCTGATGGACGATTCAAAAGAAAACCGCGTTGCCGGTGCCGTTGGCTTCAACGTGCGTACCGGTGATTACCATGTCTTCAAATCCAAGGCCGTTATCGTTGGCGCCGGTGGTGCTTCCAACATCTTCCGGCCACGCTCGGTTGGTGAAGGTGCGGGACGTGTCTGGTATGCGCCGTGGTCATCCGGCTCAGCCTATGGCCTGATGATCCAGGCCGGCGCGAAAATGACGCAGATGGAAAATCGTATCGTTCTGGCTCGCTTCAAGGACGGCTATGGTCCGGTTGGCGCCTACTTCCTGCATCTGAAGACTTACACCCAGAACTGTAACGGTGAAGAGTACGAATCGAAATGGTTCCCTGACCTGCAGAAAATGGTGGGCAAGGAATACCTGGATCCGGAGTTATCGCACGCGACCCATCGCCCGATCCCGACCTGCCTGCGTAACCACGCGCTGATCAACGAGATAAATGCCGGTCGCGGTCCTATCCACATGGTAACCATGGAAGCCTTCCAGGACCCGCACCTGGAAGAAATCGGCTGGCACAACTTCCTCGGCATGACCGTCGGTCAGGCCGTGTTGTGGGCGGCAACCGATGTCAATCCGAAGTATGAGAACCCCGAACTGACGACCTCCGAGCCATACGTCATGGGCTCGCACGCGACCGGTAGTGGCGCCTGGTGTTCCGGTCCTGAAGACGTGTCTCCGGACGAGTACTTCTGGGGCTACAACCGTATGACCACCGTCGAAGGCCTGTTTGGTGCCGGTGACGCCGTCGGCGGCACGCCGCATGCATTCTCTTCCGGTTCGTTTACCGAAGGTCGCCTGGCTGCCAAGGCCGCCTGCAAATACATCGACGATGGCAAGGCCGAGGGAATTCGGATCTCGCCGGAGCAGATCGAACGCCGCAAGGAGGAGATCTTCAAGCCGATGGAGCATTACAAGCTTTACCGTAATGAAATCGTTGCCGGTAGCGTTAACCCCAACTACATCAACCCGCGACAGGGCCTGGATCGCCTGCAGAAGCTGATGGACGAGTACGCCGGAGGCGCAACGGTTAACTACATGACCAACGACAAGCTGCTCAACATCGGCCTGAAGAAACTGAAACTGCTGGAAGAGGATCTCGAAAAGGTCGCCGCGAAAGACATCCACGAATTGCTGCGCGCATGGGAACTGAAGCATCGTCACCTCGCTTCCGAATCCGTCGTGCAGCACACGCTGTTCCGCAAGGAAACCCGCTGGCCGGGTTACTACTACCGCGGCGACGCGATGAAACTGGATGACCAGAACTGGCATGTACTGACAGTTTCGCGTCGTAATCCGGAGACCGGCGAATACACCATGGAAAAAGCGCCCTGCTACCACCTTGTGAGCAATGAAGAGGTGGCTGCCAACGCGGATGTCGCATAGCATCCCGCGTGACACAGGATATTAATGGCTGCAGGCCGGGCCCGGCCGGTAAAACCCCGGCCCTCCTCGAGGCCTGAGGAAAACCCGGTTTCGGACGCCATCGAGCCGGCCGGGAGTTGCCATCCACGCCTCTTCGGGTGACAAAAAAAGATCAACATGATTGTTGATCTTTTTTTATTGAGGGCACTGCTGTCCATCTCCCCCGGCGCGGGAGACGGGACTGCCGGTAACTGACCGTGGTTTACTGTAGAGAGTTTGTATGAATATTATTGACAAGACCGATGAAGAGCTTGAGAAAATCGCTTTCCCCATGTGGGAAGATCTGATCACGTATTCCAACAAGGGGCAGTACGGCAAATTCATTCGAAACTTTTCCTATGACCTGCTGCTCGGCCTGAACGAGGTTGAAGTCGGTAAACAATTTGTCAAAAGCGAATTGACTCGAAACCTTTCGCCCGAATACGATTTTCTGGGCTTTATCCGTCGTGGCGAACACGTGACCTGTCTGTTCAGAATGCGTAGCACGAAGAAAGAAGGTGAATGGGTGGGGCGCATGGTCATTGGCCATGAACGAGGTGAAGTAAAGATTTTTGCGGCCGCTATTTTTTAACCCGGTACACCCGGGCCCGAGGTATGACGGATATGAGTAAAGAAACGATTGCAGACGGCAAGTACGTCGAGCTGACCTACAAGGTCATAGACCAGAGTTCCGGCGGCGTGCTGACCCAGGTGGAATATCCGCTCGGATATGTGCACGGCACGAACGAGATACTGGCACCGTCGGTGATGGCCGAGCTTGAAGGTAAAACAGCCGGTGAAGTGATTGAAGTCCCTATCGACTGCAACCAGTTGTACGGACCGCGCGATGAATCCCTGGTGATTACCGAACGTATTCAAGACGTTCCCGAAGAATACCGCGAAGTCGGCATGTCCATCCTGATGGAGAACAATCAGGGGCAGACCAAAACTTTCCTGGTTACCCGTGTCGATAAAAGGTCGGTGACCATCGATGGCAATAACCCGCTGTGTGGACGCAAAGTCATCTTCCGCCTGGAAATACTGCTGGTTCGTGATGCGACTGAAGAAGAAATCGAGCATGGCGGCAAGGTAGAACAAGGCCCGGATATCGAGGGCGTCACCCAGGTACCCATTAATTAATCAATCTCCTATCAGTACAGTCATGCTTGAACAAACCGCGCTCGCCGAAGGCGAGTCATGCCGCTTCTGTTTATCCAAACCCGGACGTCGCGTTATGATCGAAGGGAAGTACGGTTTTGCCGCTTGGGACCGGCATCCGGCGAGCCCCGGACATTTCCTCGTCATCCCCTATCGGCATTTTGCCGATTACTTCGAAATCACGGACGAGGAGCGCGAGGAACTGTGGCGCCTGGCTGCCGAAGGCAGGAAAATGGCCGACGAAAAGTATAATCCCGATGGTTATAACGTCGGTATCAACGTTGGCGTCTGGGCCGGACAATCGATTCCCCACCTGCATATCCATGTAATTCCGCGCTACAGGGGTGACGTGGAAAATCCAAAGGGCGGCGTGCGCGGCGTCATTCCCCATAACAAGCTCTATACTTTCGAACCGGATTAAGCGGCCGGCTGTCTATCAGGCCGGGTCACGGCATGTTGCCGACTCGATAAAGCAAAGTGCCAAACAGCGGGCTATGCTGGAAATCTGCAAAAAAAAACCGGCGGGGAATTTGATCCCCCGCCGGTTTTCGCGGTTCTATTGATTGTTGGCGGTTTCGTGCAGAAGCCAGAGGCCCCGCGCGACCCGGCAGAATCAAGGGCGTTTAGGTGTCTCGTATTCGACCTCTTTCTGGAACGGTTCCCACACGGTTTCATAACCGACAAAACCCTTTTTATTGGGTTTCATCTGGCGGGTAACGACATAGCGCGCCTTACCTTCAGGAACCTTGGGTCTCTCTTTCTTTTGCTCGCTCACAAATCACCTGTATACGTCAATAACGTTGGAATTCGTCCGGGACAGGCGGCACACGATACTCTCGTTCCGGCCCATCCGGGTTCAGTAACACTTTCAAGACCGTGGAGTATACCAATAACAGGCAAGAAGGCCCATTACTCCTTTTTATACATCGAACACTGTTTTGTATGGGATATCTGCTCGGTTTTCGGCCAGTTTCGGACGCTCAGGATATGTCCATTAACCATTGCCTTCGGCACGAAAGTGCTATTCATGTCTCAGGTCAACTACCTTAAGGCAAATTCTGGCATATTTGATTATTCCTATACGCTGATTCCGTTCGAACTATCAATGGGAGAGAATCGTTTATCAGGCAAACTAGCTGTGATCCTGCATGCAGATGTCGCAGGCTCGACCGAGCTGGTTCAGCAAGACAAGAAGCTAGCTCACGATCGCATTCAAGATTCCTTTCAGCGATTCAGCGATACCATTGAAAAATACCAGGGCCACGTGGTTGAGCTTCGTGGTGACGCGCTATTGGCCGAGTTTGAGCATGTCTCAGACGCAGTGTCGGCCGCGCTGTCATTCCAGAGTGACCACGCCTATCAAATTTCCCGATTAAAAGATGATCTGCACCCCACAGTTCGGGTGGGCATTGCTATAGGCGAGGTCATTACTGCAGACAGTACCGTAACAGGTGCGGGCGTCGTGCAAGCTCAGCGTATTGAGCAAATCGCCGATCCCGGTGGCGTGTGCGTTACAGCAGCGATTCACGAAGCTCTTTCGAAGCGTATGCCGTTCGATCTGGAGAATCTCGGGGAGCAGGTACTGAAAGGATTTGATGATCCCGTACGAGTTTATCGGATCGAATTGAGTGCAGGGCAATCGGTTCCGGCTCCAGAACAGAATAATCAACGCGGAGCGTCCCCAAAGAAACCAAATTGGATAATAGCCACTATTGTTATAGCGCTGGTTGCGATTGGCGGAGGCTACTACTGGTTTAAGGCACAAATACCACAGGAAGAACCCGCCTCTGTAGAGCGCATGTCATACCCACTACCTGATAAGCCATCCATAGCTGTTTTACCGTTTTTCAACATGAGCGATGATAAGCAACAAGAGTACTTCGCCGATGGTATGACAGAGGACCTGATCACCGATCTTTCCAAGCTATCCGAATTATTCGTGGTTGCCCGCAATACGGTGTTTACCTACAAAGGCAGGGCTGTCAAGGTGCACGAGGTCGCCGAAGAACTGGGGGGTACGTTATGTGCTGGAAGGTAGTGTTCGCCGCTCTGGAGATCAGGTGCGCATCAATGCCCAGCTCATAGACGCGTTAAGCGGTGGTCATGTGTGGGCCGAACGATACGACGGGGTAATGGACGATGTGTTTGCGCTGCAGGACGAGGTTACACGCGGCATTGTTAAGGAACTCAAGGTCAGTTTAAGCATTAAAGATGATGCTGCAATCTCCACGGCAGAAACAGCTGATTAGGTTGCCTATGATCTCTTTCTCGGGGGGTGGGAGCGTTATCAATCTCGAGATCCACTGGAATACTCAAGTGCGATCGATTTTTTCGAAAGAGCAATCGATAAGGATCCAGGCTTTAGTCGCGCGCATGCCGCGCTTACGATGGTGTATCTGGAAATCATAAAAAGGGTATGGTGGAGGCAAAGTCTCGGCATACATTATTATCAGGCTGTTGAACGTGCTCGCCTCGCATTGCGTAGAGCACGACAGAATCCGGTTGCATTAACGCATCAAATTGTTGCGGAATGGTACTCAATTTTTTCGGACAGAGCGCGTCTTGCCATCGAGGCAGCCGAATTGGCGCTGGAACTCAACCCGAATCATCCTGCAAGCCACATGGCGATGGCATCTGCACTGTTAAAAGACAGTCGCCCCAAAGAGGCTGAAGAATTCATCCGCACGGCGATGCGGCTCAATCCAAGCTTTCCCCCGGATTACCTGGTCAGTCTGGCTCAGGCTCAGTTCCAACTTGGCAATTACCCCGATGCCGCGAATTCCCTTGAAAGAGCAGTCGCACAGAACTCCAACGACAATTGGGCTTACGTTTATCTTGCAGCCACATACGGCAAACTGGGCCAAAGACAGAAGGCGCAAAAAGCGTTGACTCGGGCCAATTCATTGCGCGCCGATGCAGGCTTCGGCCCTGTAACGGAAGTTGCCACTGCGAACTGGGGTTTCAAGTTTAACTGGCGTGGAAAACGATCGGCGTTAAAAGAGGGGTTGAGATTCGCGGGGGCGCCAAAGGGTGGCGAGTGGTACTCGCGAGTCATACAGCATGATGGCGAGATCGAAGTAAAAGGAGCAACCAGGGTCGATGCGGATGAAGCCAAGGCGTTACACGATCGCGGTGCGATCTTCATCGATGTGGAGCGCCGGTGGTTGGTACTTCGTATCCCGGGGGCCTATTTTCTGGAGTGGGGAGGTACCGAGGGGTGGTTGTTCAACGAGGTTTCACTGGGAAAGATCGCCGCCAAAACTCAAGACATAGTTATTTATTCTTCGCTCGGTGGGCAAGAAGGCCGTTGGTCCGCGAGCGCTAGTGCGTTCGCTGTTTCGCAAGGTTTCGAGAATGTTTTCTTCTTTCAGACTGGTATCGATGGTTGGATGAAAGCCGGATACCCGGTTGATACCAACAAAGTGCAATAGTCTTGTCAGTCCGCTATATTGGGTCGTCTATCGCCGCTGATGCATCGAGTATGAGCATCTGTTTTCTCGTAAGCCGACACTCGTAGGCAACACCTGGGCTTCTCGATTCGGCCAGAAGCCGACGCCTCGTTAGAAAATGAGTTGAATCGATTCTGGGTTATTTGAGTAAAGTTTTTTTCAGCTTGTTTTTACACATCATCTGACTAAAACCCCGTCCGAAGTTAGACGCATTAACATGACAACCGGTGTCGAATTGTAATCGGAAAAATCTCCCGCCACATAGAGATCACCACTGCCATCGGTTGTAAATGCAGCATCACTTAGGCTGGCATTGGCAGAAAACCCTTCGCCAATATTGAATCCTGGATCGACTGAACCGTCGTCGTTTAAGCGTCTGACACCTTCGCTACGGCTATTAGCGACATCAACATAGACGTCACCACTGCCATCATTTGCAGGAAGGACGAATCCCAATCCCTGGTAACGGAAAATACTGGTATCTACGACAAACCCAGTATCGAGCGAGCCGTCGCTGTTTAAGCGAACAAGACCTGCTGTATTTACACCGTTATACTCGGTAAAAGGTCCTGCCACGTAAATATCACCACTTCCATCAGTAGCCACTGCGATATTCCACACCGATCGATCAAACCCCGATAGGCCGGTGTCAAAATCCGTGTCTATCGATCCGTCATTATTTAAACGAGCAATGTAGGGAGCCACACCTCTTGATACATAAATGTCGCCACTACCATCGGTAGCGAGGGCAATGCTGTCTTCGCCCCCTCTGATTCCAGAACTAAACCCAGTATCAACCGAGCCATCGCTATTTAAACGAATCGGCCCGTTTTCGAAAGTAGCACTTGTGGAACTAATGGAAAGTCCACCAACATAAACATCTCCACTGCCGTTATTGGCCGGGACAATAGTGCGAACTTCACGCCCAATACCCGTACCGGTGTCGAAGCTCGGGTCGAGACTACCATCGATGTTTAGACGAGCAATTCCCCGAATAGGCATTGTGGGACCGTTGTAACTTAAATAACCACCAATGTAGACATCTCCGCTTCCATCATTGGCTGACGCAACGACTAAAGGACTAAAAAAACTTGTTTCGGGGAAAAATTTCCTGTCGAGAGAGCCGTCATTGTTTAAGCGGGCAATGTATTTAATGGCTTGATTTTTAAAGTACGTAAACGAACCCACAGCATATAGGTCGTTGCTTCCATCCAATGCCGGGGCGATCGAAGAAACACTCCAATTAAAACCATCCCTCCTGAGTGAGCATACTTCCCCTGTCCATACCCAGTTCTCTCCCGCGTTTCCGTCAGGACAGTCGACGTTAACGCCACCGCCCCCACCACCACAAGCTGCAAGTGAGGAGATACAAAGAAACAGAAAAATATTGCTACTCAGTTTTTGTTTCATCTTTTCAGCCCCTGGCGGATTTTTTACAACCTTAAGTGGCTAGTTTCAATTTGAAACTTATTATCAATAAGTACCATATATCCCAACCCAAAGTACAGCATGCTGATACCTCTTGTAATAATTATTAGTTTTAGATTTTACTGGAGGGAGATTGGTCTTGAGAATTGATTAATCATTGAAGGATTGGTTAAGTGTCAGAATAGGCGCACTCGCTTCTGATTTACCGAGTTTCATCGTCTGTTTTCTACAAAGCTGCCGCTCAGATAAGCTTGCTGGGCTGCTCGAAACGGCCATTTTCAGACGCTCGTGATATTGAAGAATGTTGCGCCTCTTATACTAGTTCACTGCATGGGTAGTGATTTGTACCAATCCTGTGAGGATTAGTATTCCGCCGAGGAACTTACCGATTTTCACTCCAGCCGGGTGAATTTTCTCGATGACCACGGCTGCTGTCAGGGCTGCTACCCAGGCGAGGTTCATAACCCCGGCCACAAAAAGCAGGCCCATCAGCGCCCAACAGCAGCCAAGACAATAAAGCCCGTGTTTGAAGCCCATTTGCAAAGCGCCAGTCGACCCATCTCTCCATTCGGTTAGAAGGAACCCCATCGGTGTACGGCAGTGTCGCAAACAAACCTCTTTCAGTGGCGTGAACTGTACCGCTCCTGCCACCACCAGTAGTACCCCCGTGAGCCAGATTGAACTGCTTGCCATCATCGGCGTGATCATGCCGGATACCTGTAGCCCCCAATGAAGAATCGTTGCTGCTGCACTGAACAGGGTCCAGATTACCAGATAGGTAGCCACGAAGATCCACGCAAGACCGGACTGTTGTTTATGACGGCACCAGTTAACGAATGTCAGAACCATGGGCGCTGCAGCCGGTAACATCATCGCCATCATCATAGCCGCCCACATCACGAACACTGCCACAATGTTGCCCATGGTCCAGTTCGAATCCATGGGCATCATTAATTGCGCGAGTGGATTGGTCATGTCTGTTACTGCCCAGACTAGAAACACCCACCCTAGCAGTATTACAACCAACAAGATTGCAGTCGCACGAGGTTCTCGCCGTGCGAGCGCTATCGAACCAATCGATTCCATAAAATTAGCCGCTGTAGCTGAATGGCGCCGACATCGCTGTCTTTTCACTCATATCCAACTTGATACCGTAATCGTCAATTTCGAGTTTGCTAGAGCGCCCAACGATTGCCGTCTCGCCGGGTGAGACCGCCAGGGGATGTCCGGCAACGGTCACGGCACCACCGCCTTGACCTTCGATCATTTGCGCTTCGGCGCTACCGAGTCCATCGACAGAAAGCGAAAAATTGCCGTCAGAGGCACTAATATTGATGGCCGCCGGCCTGGCGCCAAGAACTTCACCGATCAGTGGCCCAAGATTGGCAATATGACCACCCGACTGTCCTGAAAATATGCCCATCAGTGCCTGGCTTTGTGCCTCATCCGCACGTTCATCTACGTAGAGGGCCACTTTCCAGTTACCATCTTTCATGTGCCCTGGCGAGTGCGCGAGCAGTGCCGCATTGAGACCGTCTAATGTTGTGCCGTCGAACGAGCCCTGATTAATGTGCCAACCAATCATCACCGTGCATGTACCATTTGTAGGTGGTGACCAAAATATGCATGGACATACTGCTTCGCAATCACACGCTTCTACATAGGTACCCTTGATATTCCAATTCGACATTCTTGTTCCCTCCTTCTTATTAATTTGGAATTACAGGCATCATGTTACTTGCATGTTAATTTGAGGTGATTGAATGTTTTTATGCGTTCTACGGAAAAATAAAAAGGAGTTATGGTTCAACGCGCCAAGGCGACGACAAGCATTGATCGCTCGCTAATGCAGTTACAGATCGTTGAGCGTCTGTTTTCCGGTAACGGGCACTCAACCAAGTGAAATGTGATTCCGCAATAGGCCAGGAGCCGACGCCGAGCAACGACAATAACCTGTTTTCAATTCGACTAACTAATAACACTACCTTGATTCTCTGGTCAGACAGACTGCGGATTTCGAACATTAAAGTGTCTTTATCTCTGTTTAAGGGATATCTTACTTAGAATCCAACTAAGGAGGGTGCTATATGAGTAACGTATCAGTAATAGGTCTCGGTGCCATGGGTAGCGCTATAGCAAAAGCCGAGTTGCAGGCCGGACACACGGTAACGGTCTGGAATCGATCAACGAGTAAAATCAATCCACTGATTGATTTAGGTGCATTGGGCAGCGCGACATTTTTAGATGCAATTAAAGCCAGTGATCACGCCATAATCTGTGTAGACTGCTATGCGACCTCGGATCAACTATTGAATGATGAAACCGTCGCACCTTATCTTGATGGTAAAACTTTCATTCAATTTAGTACGGGTACACCTAGCGAGGCGAGATCAAGCGATAACTGGTTATCGAAAAATGGTGC